>JGI10211J34971_10003740_pt1 | contig 12131 bp, 21 predicted proteins | sample Etolagsediment_FD_34971 | JGI IMG/M metagenome (IMG submission 34971) | reverse complement strand
GGCAGAAATGTCAGTAAAAAGAATTATTCAAGAATCACTAGACAAGAACCCACTGGGTGTAAAAGAAGCTCTTGAAGAAGCACTTCAGGATCGCGTCCGTGCTGCTCTTGAAGAGAAGTACAAGAAAATGCAAAAAGAAGAAGACGAAATGGACGATGAAGACGAGGATGAAGACGAAGAAATGGAAGATGAAGACTAAATGAAATCCTGGATCTTCATAGGTCTGCTTTTAGCAATGATGAGTGGTGCTGCAGCATTTTACTACAGCACTACTCAAGCCACTATTCAACAACTCACTGAGAATAATGCGGTACTTCAAGAAAATAACAAGACTCTTGAAACTGTCAATAATCAAAATTTAAGTACTATCGACAATTTACAAACATCATATGAAAATGTTCAGCAAAACTACATTGAACTTCAAGATCAGTTTCAAAGTATTAGAATACAGAATAGAAAACTGCGTGAAAGACTAGGTGAACATGAACTTGACGCTCTTGCAGCTGCTAAACCTGGTCTTGTAGAACGTATCGTAAATAATGCATCAGAGGAAGCAAGCAGATGTTTCGAACTCTTGTCTGGCTCTCCTCTTACTGAGGAAGAACAAAATGCAGAAACTGCTAGACAATTCAATTCCGAGTGTCCTTGGCTTTACGACACTCTTGTTTCTCGCTAGTTGCGGAACTACCGTAGAACCAGTACAATCAGTCGAAGTTCGTACGGTTGAAGTAAAGCCTCCCAAACCAATAGTACCGACTCCCGATCAACTTGCCCTTCGAAGCTTTGAATGGGTTGTGATCACACCAGATAATATTGACGAAGTGTTTAACGGAGTCAAGGATGAAAAGGTGCTATTTGCAGTTACTACTGACGGATATGAAGCAATTGCTCTCAATCTTTCTGATGTAAGAGCTTTGATACAGCAGCAAAAAGAAATCATCGCGATCTACGAAAATTCATTCTAAATAAATAAATACGATTAACCATGGGTACAGTGACTTTTGAAAGCAAACAAAAGAGGATAGAGACCTATGGGCAATGAAGAAATGAACTCTGTGAAAACAGATATCGCTCTGATCAAGAAAGATATCAATCAGATCGAAAAAGTGTTCAAAAAGGTTGATGATGCCATCGGACAAATGTCTGAAATACTTCAGGCACTAGCGGTACAGGAAACCATTTTGGAAAACAACGAAAAAAGAGTTTCTTTAGTTGAGCAAAGAATGTTAGCTCACTTAGAAACAGAAGAAAAACATCGCAAAGAGCTAGAAGAAGACATCGAGAGCATCAAGGAAGATGCTCGAGAAGATCGTGAGAGAAGACACAAAGAACTCATGGAATGTATCAACAGTATGAACAAGTCTCTCAACGAAAAACTTGATACTCAGGATAAACGAATTCGCGCCCTTGAAAATTGGCGTTGGTATATCCTCGGCGGAACTGCAGTGATCATGCTTATTTTGATCAAGTTTCCATGGGCTATACTTTTCGGTTGACATTTTAGCTTACTTGATATAGAATAAATTATTCTAACATTACAGGATGATTATGTATGGTTGATCATGTCGACATGCACTATGCTTCAATACTTTCTTCGAGATTGGAGCGCTTCAAAATTGTTTCGAGAAATCCAGTCAAAATCAATTTTAGGTGTCCCGTTTGCGGTGATTCTCAAAAATCGCGTTCGAAGGCCCGTGGATGGCTTCTTGAACGCAACAATGCCTTTTACTTCTATTGTCATAATTGTGGTGCGAGCCAAGGCTTTTCTTATTTTCTGAAAAACCTCGATGGTATAGTCTACAATGACTATGTATCTGAAAAGTTTCTGAAGGGTGAAAAGAAACCAAAATCTGACGATGGTAAATTTGCTACTCAGACTAAATTTAGCGGTGATCCACTTCGAAAGTTGACAAAAATCAGTCAACTCAAGCATGATCATCCTCTCAAGAAATACATACTCAAACGACAAATACCTTCCGACCAACACTACAGACTCTATTATGCTCCAAAGTTCAAGACTTGGATCAATAGTATCATACCAAATAAATTTGGATACTTCAAGAAAGACGAGCCACGACTCGTTATACCTTTCCTAGACCAAGACAAAAAGATCTTTGGTGTCTCTGCTCGTGGCTTTGATCCAAAAGCTCCTAGATACATCACGATCATGTTTGACGATAGACCCAAGATTTTTGGTCTTGATACAGTCAATTTCAATAAAACATATCTTGTAGTTGAAGGCGCTATTGATAGTTTTTTCGTAAAAAATGCTGTTGCCATGGCTGGTGCTGAAGGGAATACGAACGCGTTACAGAATGTTGAAAATGCGATTTTTGTTTTTGACGCAGAGCCGAGAAACAAAGAAATCCATAAGCGAATGGAGAAGGTAATAGATGCTGGCCATAGAATTTGCATATGGCCTTCTGATGTTCCAGGCAAAGACATCAACGAGGTGTATATGAATGGACTTACAAACGTAGATGAACTGATTCGAGAAAATACATATAAAGGCTTGCAAGCCACACTGAAACTTACTGAATGGAGAAAAACATGAAGTTATAAATAATTCGTGAATTCTTGAAATAGGAGAAAACATGAATTACAAAAAAGTATATAAGGATCTTATAACAAAACACGGAAAAAAGGAAAAACCAAAAAACGGTTATTATGAGCGCCATCACATAGTTCCTAGATGTGTTGGAGGCGATGATAAAATTGAAAATTTAATATATTTAGATGCAAGATGTCATTTGCTATCTCATTGGTTATTAACTAGAATGTATCCTGGAAATGAAAAACTTATACATGCTTTTTTTATGATGTGTAATGTTAAAAATAAATCAATGAAAAGAAAAACTCCAAGATTATCTATTTTAGCTGAAGCTAGAAGAAAAAAATCTGAAATTCAATCAAAAAAACTAACAGGAAATAAAATACAATTTAATACCGATGAAAGTAATAAAAACCGAATAAAGACCGCAAAATTAAATGGGTCTTATAGAGGTTTAAAAAATGGCAAATCACAACCAGTAGATGTTTATAATTACTTTACCGGAGAATTAGTAGCATCAAATGTATCTGTAACGGAATGGGGTAGAGAAAACGATGTTAAGAGAAATCTAAATCAAACTCTTTACGCAGATAGATCTATAAAATCTAGTAGTGCTAATAGGCATCACGCAAAGGGGTACTATATAGTAAAACACGGCGCTGATCCTTATCCAGCTGTCGGCGGCGAATATTTAGGGCCCTATTCAAATCAAGGACACATAGGACTGAAAAAAGTTAGAAGGAAAAAATAGCATGAAAGTTAATTTGGTAGCATATACTATACCCACAAAGGAAATGCAGGATGAAGGCGTAAAAAATATTAAAGATTTGATCGCGTATTGTGCAAGAGTATCAAATCCTTCAAATCAATTCAATACAGAAACTTATAATAAACTAATAAAATATTTATTGGACCACAAACATTTTTCGCCTTTTGAGATGGCAAATATTACGTTAGAAATTGAAACTACAAGAGATATTGCTCGCCAGATCATTCGTCATCGCTCTTTTACATTTAGCGAATTTAGTCAGAGATATGCTGATCCTGCTGAATTTGGTAATCAATTTGTAATTCGAGAAGCTCGACTTCAGGATGAAAAGAATCGTCAAAATTCTATTGAAACAGACGATATAGCATTACAAGCTTGGTGGGATGTTCAACAAAAATTTATGATTGAAAGTGCAAAAAGAATTTACAAAGAAGCAATAGAGCGTGGTATTGCTAAAGAACAAGCTCGAGTTATCCTTCCAGAAGGCAATACTAAAACGAGACTATACATGAATGGTACTCTTCGTTCTTGGGTACACTATATTGAACTTCGCTCTGGCAATGGAACACAGAAAGAGCATATGGAAGTAGCTCGAGCAGTTGCAGAAGCCATTTCAAAAATCTTTCCTATGATCAACGACTTTATTGAGTAAACTTTGTGAAACAATGCAACATGTATAAGATTGCTCCTAATAAATACTACATATTGACATAAAATCGCAAATCCTAAAAATCAGTTTCAGGCACGTATTTGCGTGGGTCTGTTCTTTTTCAACAATAACAACAAGAGGTACTAACATGTTCGACAATTCTTCACCTGCAGAATATGTCAAAACTGTAAACTATGTTCTCAAACGAGACGGTTCTACAGAAGATTTCGATCAAGAAAAAATCAAGACTGCCGTTTCTAAAGCTATGAAATCAATTGGTATTCGAAGTAAAACACTACCGGTCGAAGTTTCTTCAGAAGTGACTGAAGTACTCAATAGAGAACATATTGACGATGTGGTTGTGAATGTAGATGAAGTACATAAAACGGTCGAAAACGTGATCATGGACATGGGTCTTCACGACTTGGCTCGCGAGTACATTCTTTACCGCTTCAATAACATGCCGAACATCTTTCGTAAAAGAACAAACCTCAAGCCTTACGAGTATCCACAGCTTATTGAGTATCTAGAAGCAATCCGCCATTCATATTGGGTACATACTGAGTTTAATTATTCATCGGACATTCAGGACATGAAGGTTCGTATGACACCCGAAGAAGTAGATATTGTCAAGAAAGCAATGCTTGCTATTTCTCAGATTGAAGTTCAAGTCAAAACCTTCTGGGCAAAGATTGGCGATAAGATGCCAAAACCCGAAGTACAAGCTGTTGGTGTCACGTTTGGTGAATCTGAAGTTCGACATGCCGACGCGTATTCAAATCTAATCGAGATCATGGGACTCAATTCAGAATTCGAAACAGTAGTAGATGTCCCCGCAATGAAAAAGCGAATTGCATATCTCGAACAATCAATTCAAGCACCAGTTGATGACAAGGATTATTTTCATAAGATAATCCTTTTTTCTATGTTCGTTGAAAATGTATCGTTATTCTCTCAGTTCTTGATCATGATGGCGTTCAACAAACATAAGAATGTGCTAAAGGGTATTTCAAATGCGGTGGAAGCTACCAGTAAAGAGGAAGATATTCATGCGCGATTTGGTTTTGAACTAGTAAACATTATTCGTGAAGAAAATCCAGATTGGTTCAATAAAGATACTATCAACGAAGTGAATCGTCTTTGCCGTGAAGCATATAAGGCAGAGGCTGCTATTGTTGATTGGATCTATGGTGATTCGGATTTAGATTTTTTACCAAAAGCTACCGTCAAAGAATTCTTGAAACATCGCTTTAATCAGTCTCTTACTGCTATTGATATGAAACCTCTTTATGAAGTTGATCAAGCTGCTATTGAGACTACCGATTGGTTTGTTGAGGAAATTTTGAGTACAAAGAATATTGACTTCTTTGTCAAGCGTAGCACCGCATATTCAAAGAAAACAAAAGCATTTACATCAGACGATCTGTTTTGATAAGAGGAAAACTAATGGAAAAATTTTACTGGCTAAACGACGATTCGAGGACATTTCTATCAAGAGGATACCTAAGCGAAGGAGAAACACCAGAACAACGCATTCGTGCCATTGCAGATAAAGCTGAAGAGTATCTAGGAATTCCTGGATTTGCCGATAAGTTCTATGAATACATGAGTCGTGGATATTACTCACTTGCATCTCCAGTGTGGGCGAATTATGGAAAGAAGCGTGGTCTTCCAGTATCTTGCTTTGGTTCATACATTGATGATAATATGGAGTCCATTCTATATGGTGTTGCAGAAAATGGAATGTTGATGAAGAATGGCGGCGGTTGTTCCGGTTACTTTGGTGCAGTTCGTTACCGTGGTGCGCCAATTACTGATCAGGGCGAGTCTTCAGGTTCTGTACACTTTATGCAAATGTATGACACTCTTGCTTCTGTTGTGTCGCAAGGTTCTGTTCGTCGTGGTTTCTTTTCTGCGTATCAAGACATTGAACATCCTGATGCAGACGAGTTTCTCGACATCGGTACTGAAGGGAATCCAATTCAAGGCTTGACTACTGGTATTGTAGTATCAGATCAATTTATTGCTGAAATGAAAGACGGTGATCCAGAAAAGCGCAGACTTTGGGCAAAGGTACTTCAACGTCGTTCTGAGATCGGTTTTCCCTACATTCTATACAAAGACAACGTGAACAACAATAAACCTCAAGTCTACAAAGACAAGGATATGACGATTCATGCAAGTAATATGTGCTTGCGCGGCGATAGTATTATGACCGTTTGGTTTCCTTTTGAAGAAACCCCTAAAGACATTGAAATTGAAACGTTCGTAAAACTTTGGAAAATGGGAGGAGTTGCTCCTGGTACTAAGGTAAAAACTGAAAAAGGATACCAAGAAGTTACTGCTGCGGCACAAACTGGTGTCTCAAAAGAAATGATTCGCATTACAGATGAAAAAACTGGAAAGGTTGTTGAATGCACCCCAGATCATAAGATTTTTACTCAGAATAGAGGTTGGGTGGAAGCTAAGGAACTTACTGAAGAGGATGATGTCCTAATAGATGAATAATCTCTAAACATAACACAGTGTAGCGAAATTTCTCTTTTTATAAATAATAAGAAAAGAGGGGTTTCGCTACATGAACTATGAAAAAATATATTACGATTTGTGTGAGAAAGGCAAAAAAAGAAAAAAGATTCGAGGAGATAATTTAGAAAGACATCATATCATTCCAACTTTTTTCTATAAAGACAATAAAAGAAATCATCGTCATAATGACGGTATATACTCTGGTGATGGTGAACACGTTGGAAATATAACCCTGTTGACACCTAGAGAACATTTTATTGCGCATTTGATTCTTTGTAAAATATGGAAAGGAACAAAATGGGAATATAGATGCTATTTGTCTTTGAAAATGTTTTTGAATGAAGGCCAAGTAAATAAAGCTCGTTCTGTATTTGAACATAGTTCCAGAAAATACGAATATTATAAAATAAAAGCAAATAAAGCCATAAGTAAAGGTAAAAAAGGCACCATGCCGGTTAAAGATGTAAAAACGAACGAAAGACTCGGCATTGCAGCCGTAGATCATCCAAAAGTATTGAGTGGCGAATGGGTTCATATTACAAAGGGTATGAAGAAAACAAAAGAACAGAAGATGCTTTATTCAAAACCAGGTTTTGAAAACAGCAATTCAAAATATTCTGATGAAGACTTATTTCAATCATATAAGAAATGCTGCTATTACTATAACAAATTGGTCAGTGGATCTTTTTGGGTAAATTATTCGGAAAAGAATAATTTACCACACATAAAATTTTGGAAGCCGTTTAGATATAACGGAAGAGGATTTCTAGGAATGCAAAAAGATTTATTGAAAGCTGCGAATAAAGAAAACATATACATAGAAACATTTCCAGACTATTCAGATTATAACTGGAGAAAGTTTGTAAAAGAGGAGAAAAACAAGTGGGTATAAAAATCGAAAAAATTCAATACGAAGAGGAAATTCCAGTATACGATATCACAGTCCCTGAAACTAGTTCCTTTTTTGCAAATGATATATTAGTTCACAACTGTATTGAGATCGCGCTTCCTTCATCTACAGATGAAACATTTACCTGTGTTCTTTCTTCGCTCAATCTGTTACATTGGGATGAAATTCTAGAGACTGATGCTATCGAAGTACTTACAATGTTCCTCGACACCGTTTGTGAAGAGTTCATTCAAAAAACTGAAGGGCATGAGTATCTCAAGCGCGCGCGTCAATTCGCGATCAATCACCGTGCTCTTGGTGCTGGTGTACTTGGTTGGCACTCGTATCTGCAGTCTAAAATGATTTCTTTCGAGTCAAAAGAAGCCGCGCAAAAGAACCTTGAAATTGCAAAGACTCTTCGTGAAAGATCTCATGCTGCTTCTCGTGAACTTGCAGAAAAACTTGGCGAACCACCACTGCTTCAAGGTTATGGTATGCGCAATACAACTACAATGGCTATTGCTCCAACTAAATCAAGTAGTTTCATCCTTGGTCAGGTAAGTCAATCTATCGAACCTGAGTTCTCGAACTGTTATGTAAAGGACTTGGCAAAGATGAAAGTCACAATCAAGAATCCTTACTTGAAGAAGCTGTTGCAAGAAAAAGATCAAGATAAGCCTGAAGTTTGGGAATCAATCAAGACACGTGACGGATCTGTTCAGCATCTTGAGTTCCTTACACAGGAAGAAAAAGAAGTCTTCAAGACGTTCTCAGAGATCAATCCTTACACAATAGTAGATCAAGCTGGTATTCGTCAACAATACATCGATCAAGGCCAGAGTCTCAATCTGATGCTGGATCCAGATATGTCAGTTCGTGAAATCAATCAACTCTATCTGTATGCTCACGAGATGGGTGTAAAGAGTCTTTACTATAGTTACTCGATGTCTGCTGCTCAGTCTTTGACTCGTAAGCGTGTAATGTCGACAGAATGTGCGGCGTGTGAAGCATGAAACGAGCATTTTGGTTTACACTTGGCATCATTCTTGTAGGTATAGCGTATGCCGGGATTTTTCTTCCTGGCATACCTTGGTCAACTCCAACAGTAGGAGCAGCATATTGTTTCGCAAAATCATCACCAAAATTTCACAAGTGGCTGTACTCGCATCATTTATTCGGTCCATTTCTCACAAACTGGGAAGAGAAAAAAGTATTTCCAACACGTATGAAATACGCAATGCTAGCGGTCATGGCCTCGAGTCTGCTTATTTTATGGCTCTCAACCGGAAACATCAACGCAATCATAGGTAGTGGTATCTTTATGACACTTGCCGCAATCTGGGGCTGGAGGTATCCAGGATCGGTAGAAGAACACGATCGCAGAGTTGCAGAGGGAAAAAGAGTTGCATGGCTGAAATGATCGGTTGACAAATGCGCCGAATCAGTATAGATTGATAATAGGTAAAACGAAAGGGACCTATTATGCTTACTACTGATCGTCCTTCTGTTGGGGAAGTCAATGGTCTTGTCAATGGCATTGCATATCATAACGCGCGTCATGATCAAGAAGGTGGTGTCGATACTGTTTGCTGGACTACACCCGGTCTTGAAATTACTCGCCTTCGTCTGTTGTCTGATCCCGGCTTCCCTGCATGGGACGTGAGTTATTGCCACGGTGTACTTGATGGTCGACACGTCGATGTTCGGCTTCCCTTCAGTCAGCTTCCCAAGTATAAGATGAAGTCTTGGCTCTACAAGGAAGCTCAAAAGACCGGCGTCTTCATCAAGGGTTTGTTTTCTTCAATCTCAACTTTGTGTTGACAAATGCCCCGAATCAGTATAGATTGATAATAGGTAAAACGAAAGGAACATACCTATGATTACCATCTACCAGATCCAGATGTCTGACTCTCAGATCGACGCTTTCAACGCGGGGCACTCGGTCCCTTCTATCGAAGCCAAGCGCAAACTGATGTTTGGTTCGAAAAAGTTTACTCCTGATATGCTTCAGTACTTCACTGCTGTTGCTAAGATTGACACTCAAGATCTCGAACATGCCTTTGAACTGACCAATCTTTGGAACGACGAGTCGAAAATCACTCGTTTGGAGCGTATGAGCTCGACTTCTGTCGGTGACATCTTTATGAAGGATGGTCGTTACTTCATGGTTGACAGCTTTGGTTTCGAAGAGCTGCGCTTGTTCCAAGATGAACTGGAGGTTCTGTAATGAAATTTGCAGGTATTCTCAATGCACTGACACTTGCTGGTATGGTAGGTGTTGGTGCATATCATATTCAGGATGCAGCTGCACAAGAAACCGTGAATTTAATATCAAAAGAAGATCGTTATTGCCTTCAGCAAAATATCTTTTTTGAAGCGCGGAATCAATCGACTCTCGGTCAGGTTGCTGTTGCTTGGGTCACACTGAACCGTATGGAAAGTTCTCGTTATCCGGATACTATTTGCGATGTAGTCTGGCAGCATAAGCAGTTCAGCTGGACACACGACGGGAAGAAAGACACCCCGTCAGATAATGTTCTCGAACAAAAAGCATGGGAAAAAGCTCGAACAGTAGCAGAAGTTGTTCTGATTGATTGGGCACGTGGATTGAATAGCCCTGTTGGAGAAGCAACTATGTATCATGCAGACTATGTGAACCCGTATTGGTCTACATCTTATGATCGTGTTGCTCGCGTTGACTCTCACATTTTTTATGAATAATGCCTAAAAATTGAAAGGAAGTAAGCATGAATGTAGACTGGGCGCAAAAATTTATTGACAGTGATCTGATGGATCAAATTCTAGCATACAAGATCCGTGAAGCGATTATTCTAAACGAAGCAGCTATTATGAGTCTCGAAGGCCGAACAGACCTTGAAGATTACGAAAAACAAGATCTTGAAGATTGTTACTCTTGGACAAAAAGTCTCGAAGACGTCTATACTTACTTTGGCGGTAATCTGATGGACCTATCAAAATGAGATGGTATGACTATGCTTCGTGCTTGCTTTTTGCGGACTTGATTTCTGCTAGTTTGGTATCATACAACATAATTGGGTTGACATTGGGCACAGTTGGGTATATAATCTACGAAAGATTGCAAGTTATGAAAAAGGATACAGACTGATGCCCTATAAAGAAGTATGGATTGATGATGCCGATATCAATGATTTTGACGATCAAGAACTCATTGATGAGCTTGAAAGTCGCGGTTGGTGGGTCTCACCTGAAAAACGCTGGGAACCTCTTGAATTGACCAATGATCAAAAAGACTGGATCTGTGAAAAGATTCAATCTGAAAATCTTGACGTAACTGACATGACTGCAAAAGAAATATATAATGAACTGAGGAAGAAATAATGTACACTTGCGATAACTGGGTCGTCATCTTCGTGAATGGTGACGATCCACATTATAGATTGCTAGTTGGAACTTCTGGAGGATATACGACGGGTGATTCGTGGCGTATGAATAGCGGCATCACTAAAGTAGAGGAAGACGATCGCTACTATTACTTTTATGGTTCGAGTGGTTCTTGTTATAAGTGCCACAAAGAAGCATATTGCCTTCGTATGAATAATGCTCATGTTTGGAATTCGCTGCAAGAAAGACATGGAGATAAGGTTGAAATGATGCCAGAAGATACTGACTGGCTAAACAAGGACTGGATTATATCATGAAATTTAGCAGACACACTGAAGACGGTACTAAGATCGAAATGGAAATCGCCGATCACACATATATTGGTGAAGTACTTCAAGAGTTTCAGAACTTCCTTCGTGCTTGTGGTTATGTGATCGAATATAACAAAGTTTTGGATCTGGTGGATATGGACGAATGACTGATAAGAAATCGTTGTTAGATACAATCTCGCAAGAGTCTGAACGCTTCCAAGAACTGATTCGACAGGAAGATATTGAAATGGATCAGTGGTGGGATGAACTCCCTCAAGAGGACCAAATGCGAGCGTTCTACTCAGTCGTGAAGCGTCTTGTAAAAGGTGATATAACTGATAGAGGCTCTTATCGTTATGTTCTATATGACGTGTTTGGTTTTGGGGCCGAGAGTTACATGCTCGGAATGAACTGCGGTTATATGACACTACACAACAGCATCTATACACCGGAAGAGATGCGAGAGCTTCGTGATCGTGAACTTGCTTCAAAAGGTATTGAAGTAGAAACTACAAAATGGGATATGAAAAATGAGTGAATGGTATATAGCACCAGAAATGGTGATGAATGATATTGCTAAACTTGATGCTTCTATGTTGTTTGGCTCTAGATCTATGGCGTCACGTCCTGCTGTAGAAGGGTTTGATCCTGCGTTTATGATCGGTTCTCAGATCACAGATGAGACCGACTGGGACTTCAGTGCTCCTTACACTGAAGAGAATCACGCGGCTCTTATTGAAGCCGGTTTTACGTATTGGCCGCCAGATGATCTATCTTATAAAGATAGTTTGACTACTGGAGTGTATATCAAGACATACATGCATAAGTTTGATATGGACAATCCTGTAATTTATAGCACTCCTCCTGTAGCAAACGTCGTTCTTCGTAACGACTTCTATATCTTTCGTCAAGTATGGGACTCTATAGATCCAGAGTTCTATTACAAGCATATCTGGAAACGCAGTCCAACTTACGATTTTCAACAATTGTCATTGACAAAAGAAACTATCCGTGATATAATGAATCAACTATTTAGGACTGCTAAGGAAATGATATGAGCGACATCTGGG
>JGI10211J34971_10003739_pt1 | contig 12132 bp, 11 predicted proteins | sample Etolagsediment_FD_34971 | JGI IMG/M metagenome (IMG submission 34971) | reverse complement strand
TTATTTGATAACTTTCTGACATAAAACAAAGTTATAAAACTTAATGATAAGAAAGCGTAGTTACACTTGTCTGCCTAAGGCATGAAACTACACTTAGGTACAAAGATAAATAATATGATGATAGGAAAGCGTAGTTGCAAACTACGCTTAGTGACTCGGTTTACTTGGACATACTACGCTTAGTGTGGGGTGTTTCTATTGATTATTTGGTAGGCAAAACAGATATTGAACTCGACCAGAATATACTTGAAAAGATTATAGTTATTCAGAAGCTGCCAATTGATGATAAAGAGCATATTATGTATTCTCTCGATGGTTTGATTCAACATGCTTAAACCAGACAAGCATATAAATAAAAAAGCCAAGTCAAATGACCTGGCTTTTTTATTTGCTTATTTTTTAAAAAGACTTTTAATCCAAACAATTACCCCTGCCTGTATAAAATTATTTAATAAAACAAGAGGTATCATTTCATTTGGCATTTTTTTACTATCCAGAAAAAAAGGATAATTTTCATTAATCAACACAAGCGGAAAACCTAAAACATATTTTAGTCCTATATACAATGTCCTCCCTACAGGATTGGTTGGCTCATCAGACATAAGAAAGAAAATCATCACTATAATAAGCAATACTTCTATTCCAATAAGTATAAGTAATATTTTAACCAGTTTGATTAGTATTATCTTCATTATGGATTGTCCTTTCTTGGTTTCACAGACCCTGATTGTTCAATAAATTCATCATTGTCAGTCACATTATGACCACACCTATTACCTCCAGCTCCACCGCATTCAGGTTGACCTTCTCCTCCCATTATGTCTCCTCCATAAAACTCATCAACACCATTAATCCTACCATACTCTGAACCACCATTAGGTAACCACCAAGGATCATCTGAACTTACAGCATCTCCCGCTCCCGCCAGTTTGCAACTGGTGGGTCAAACACCCTTCCGGATCGGTCATCTTGTATGCACAACTCATTTATTATTGATTGTAAAAGATCAAAGGTATAAACTTTCTTTGTCATGGCAATTCATTTCTTAATACAGGTTGAATAAATGAAAAGAGACCCACCAGTTACAAACTGGATTTTTTTTGCTATCACATAGTATTGTTAGGTGGTTATTTGTACTTGCATCCTCGTTACCGCTGCGCTCAAAGGAGGAGTCTGAGGAGCGCCCACATCGCGGGAAGGAATTAAGGGTATTGCTGTTGACTCCTTTAAGCCAGCCTTGCAGGGTATAGGCATAGTCGATGCCCAAAAAAACCTTCCTCACCTCAACCGCTGTATCACACTGGTTTTATATCCAAACTCACCTACGTCATGGTTTTTAACCTGGTATTGCAGCGGATCGAGGTATTTTTCGATAAATGGCAGGTCGGGGGCATAATGGAATTTTCCACCTGTTTTCAACGACCTGAGTATTTCCATATACTTCGTGGCATAATCAAGGTAGTTCCCGTCGTCGCGGAGGTTTTGGTGCATGAAGTGGTTTGAAAATCCCAGGTTGCTGATTATGGTTCCCCACCGCTCTATTCCGTAGTCATATTCCAACCAGTCGGTATTTATGGTATTTTTTGCCAAAAGCGAGAACCTGTCGAGTCCGTAGGTTTCAAATCCCCGTTCGTTTAAATAGTTTACCAAAGCCCCCTTTTTTCCGCATCCTATATCTAAAACCGGCGCGACCAAAGTGTTCATATCTATCTGCAAGAGACTTATTTGCAGTTGCTCGCTATATTCGGAGCAGGCCACAGGAATGATCGCAGCTTCCTGTTCGGCATAGAGTTTCTCGGCAAAAGGGTTGCTTTTTAGCAGCCATTCTTTCAGGTTTTCGAAATGCCTTTTCTCGAGGCTCTCAATCGACTCTTTGTTTTGCTTTATGCTGGTAAAAATCTCGCGGTACAGGCTGCGTAACTCTTCCTTTACGTGACTGTTAAACGAAAAATATTGGTTTATCCTGCAAAATTCCTCCAACGCCTTGTCGGCAGAATAATGGATGAGGATTTCCTCTTCCTCAGCGGTGAGGGTGTGCAGTGCTGACAGGCTTCTTTTGGTTTCATCGGCAAACCTCAGGGCAACGCGGTTGCTCTTGAGGAACAAATTTTTTCCCTGATTGTGGGCTATTTGTTTTTCGATATTTTTAAGATACTTTTTCATCAGTTTGTTCCTGGTTACCTGGCAGTCATTGTGACTACATCCTTATCCGCCAACTAAACTCATTGCTTATCAAGGCTTTTCAGCTTTTTACACTTCCCTGACCAATGCCTTATTTCCAAACGTATTATTTCAGTTCGATCACATGAATTTTCTGCATACTCGATGCCGGTGGCTTTATCCATGGGCGAATATTTGTCCAGAAGCAAGGATAACGCCTTCATTTTTATATCCTTCGACAGTTGTCTTGTGGCCAAACAACGTAAAATAATGCTCTCGTATTCGGTTGTAAACTTGTCGGAAATCACCTGTGTGCGGCCTACCACACAAAACGAAACATTCGGGTTCTCGTCGATGCACCGCAATTTCCTTCCTTCCTGTGCACAATGCAGGTAAATGGATTCTTTTCCATCCCAGGCATAATTGATGGGTAAACCATATACTTCGCTATCCTCGCAGCAAAGCGACAAGATACCGTATTCTCCGTTTTGCAATAGAATACGGGCAGCGCTTTCATCCATGAGCCTGTCTTGTCGCCTTACCTCTGAATTGGAAAAAATCATAGTACACTATTTAAATGATGTTTAAACGAGTCCTCTAGGCCAGTCTTACCCGTGGATCGAGCCACGCATACAGCACGTCGGTGAGCACATTTACCAATACGAGCACCACCGAGATAAACAGCACTGCGCCCATAATTACCGGAAGATCATACTTTTCGAGGGCATCCACGATCACTACCCCAATGCCTTTCCAGTCGAATACATATTCCACAAATACCGCTCCGGCCATCAGCGAAGCAAACCAACCGGTAATGGCTGTGATAACGGGGTTGAGGGCATTTCGGAGGCCATGCCTGACGACCACATCAAAGCGGCTCAGCCCTTTGGCATAGGCTGTCCGGATATAATCCTGCGACAGCACTTCGAGCATCGAACTGCGCGTAAGACTCACCACGATAGCGAGCGGACGTATGCCCAATGTAACCGCCGGCAATATCAGGTTGCGCAGGTTAATGTACTGAACCCCTGTAACATCGTCCACCGAAAAAAGACTCCCAAACATGGGCAGTCCGGTGTATTCAGCCAGCAGGTAGGCAAAAATCCAGGCAAAGAGTATGGCAGCGAAAAACGAAGGAACGGACATGCCCAACGATGAAAAAACCAACAGAAACCTGTCGAGAGGACGGTTGTGGTAAAGGGCTGCCAACACGCCCAATGCAATGCCGATGAGCATGGCGATGACAATGGCGGCGGTGGCCAACAGCAGTGTTTTCGGGAAGGCTTCACCTATAATGGCACTCACCTGCCGTTTACTTTGATACGAGCGACGCAGATAGGGTTTCTTTAGCACAAGCCGCCAATCAGAAACCGCAGCAAGGGTGATTCCTTTGTGGTCGGCATCCATTGTGTTGTGTATAGAAACAGGACTTAAGTCGTTGAGGTAATGAAAGTACTGCAACAACGGGGGTTTGTCGAGGCCGAGGTCTTTTTTTATGGCTTCTACCGACGAAATATCGGCACGTTGCCCTAACAGCATCCGGGCAGGATCGCCGGGCAGGATATTAAAAAGCAGAAAAATAACTGTCGCCACGCCCCAAATAACGAGCAGTCCGTATGCTAATCGTTTTATCAGATACCTGATCATGGTGTTAAGTATGAGGCCAATTTCTCCCGGTCGGGAAATCCCCTGAACGGCCATTTTTCGAGCACTACGCCATCGTGCAAGAGCATCAACCCCGGGTTAGACCTGATCATGGCCTTGAGTTCGATGTCGTCGGCAAACAAAGACTCAACCTCAATTTCATGTTTTAGCAACACACGTTCGATGATGGGTTCACCGGAACTCGTGAGGAGCACAATGGGTATGTTCAGGGCTTCAGCATCCTGAATCACTTGTTTTGCAGCCTTTAAGCCGTTAGGGTTGGATTCCTCCAGGTCGTAAGCCACCACCACAAGTTGAAAATCGGGGTTTTCAAACACGGCTTCTGTCCAGTCGTTGCCTTCGGCATCTTCCAGCATCACACCATGTTTCAATATCCGGCCTGAATCGTCGATTCGCTGGTCGACGAAAGTCCATTCGGCCATCCACACCGAGTCGTTCCAGGGGTAGTCGGGCGACAAAAATTCCTGTTCCTCGCCGGTGAGGATATTCCTGTATTTAACGAAAGTTTTCACCTGATCGAGTCCTTCGGCTTTCATGTCGTTGCCCACTTTCCAATCGCGGAAATCGAGCATGGGCAGGTGGCGGTAGTTAAAAACAACGAACCAGGTATACAACCCAACAACCACCACAAGTATCAGCCCCTGAACACCCTGAGGCATTTTTGTGCGGATTCTGTTTCGGTAAGCAAAAATGATAACCGCCAGGATGATCAGATAGATATTTTTATAAAAAGTTTGCCAGTTGGTGAGTTTTACCGCATCGCCAAAGCAGCCGCAGTCGGGCACCATGTTGTAGCGGGCATCCAGGTAGGTGACCACCGTAAAAACAACCATGATCAAAAGCAGACCCAGTGTGGCAAGCTTCGATTTTAGTCTGAAAACCAAGGCTATACCAATAAGGAATTCCACCACGATGAGAAAGATGCTCAAGGCCAGGGCATAATGCAATAAGCCTGTCCATCCGTAAACCAGCAGATAATCTTCCACACGGTAAGCCGTCCCGATGGGGTCGAAGCCCTTTACGGTGGAAGAAAAAATGAAAACCAACCCGGTGATAACACGGATGATAGAAATAAGAGGTGGTTCGTGTTTTATTTTTCTACGATTCATGCTCCAAAACAATTTTTATGAGTGCAAAAACAGCATAATTAATGATGTCCAGGTAATTGGCGTCGAGGCCTTCAGAGGCGATGGTCTTGCCCTGGTTATCTTCTATTTGCTTGATGCGCAACAACTTCATCAGAATAATGTCGGTAAGCGACGAAATCCGCATGTTACGCCAGGCTTCGTCGTAGTCGTGGTTTTTGTTCATCATCAAGTCGCGGGCAGCAAACAGGTGATGTTTAAAGGCAGCCACGGCCTCATCGTGCGAAAGATCTGCCGAGTCGGCCACTCCTTTTTCGAGCTGTATCAAGGCCATGACAGAATAATTAACGATGCCAATGAATTCGGGAACAATCCCCTCCTCTATTTTCTGATCGCCTTTGACCTGAATGCTGCGTATGCGGTTGGCCTTGATGTAAATCTGGTCGGTAAGGCTCGACAAGCGCAGGATGCGCCAGGCCGTGTTGTAATCCTTTTGTTTGGTAACGAAAACGTTCAAACACTGGTCGATAATTTCAGTAAATTGTTGCGATGTATCTTTTTTCATGGACACGATAAGTCTTAAATTCTACCTTTGTAATCTGTATGGCAACCGCTTTTATTCGGGGCTATAAAAGTACAACATTTAGCTAAATCAACATGAAACTATCGTGTAATGGTTATCAATTAGATTTAAACACCCCCGTGGTGATGGGTATAATCAACTGTACGCCTGACTCTTTTTACAGCGGTGGACGAGCACATCACCTAGATAACCTGCTGGAAACAGTCGAAAAAATGATTCAGCAGGGAGCACAGATTATTGATGTGGGCGGTGTTTCTACGCGGCCCGGAGCAGCGCTTGTTGAGGAATCGGAAGAAATTAAGCGTGTAATTCCTGTCTTGAAACTACTGGCAGAATCCTTTCCCGACACCTGGTTCAGCCTCGACACCTTCAGGGCACGTGTGGCCGGGATGGGGGTGAATGCCGGAGCACGCCTGATCAACGACATCAGCGCCGGAAGTCTGGATAGCGATTTATTGCCCATCGTGGCCAGTCTCAAAGTGCCTTACGTATTGATGCACATGCACGGCACTCCCCAACAAATGCAGGAATCGCCCCTCGACAAAGACATTGTCGCGGTCGTTTCAAGATTTTTCAGCCGCAAACTGGAGGAACTGACCAGCCTGGGCATTGATCAGGTGATCCTCGATCCCGGTTACGGCTTTGGAAAAACCACCGCTGCAAACTACGTACTGCTGAAAAATCAGACCCAACTGAGGATAAACGGCCTGCCATTGCTGACCGGGGTTTCGCGTAAGTCGATGATAAACAAAGTGCTTAACACCACTCCCGATCAAGCACTCAACGGCACTACCATCCTGAACACCCTCGCTTTGCTCAATGGCGCTAACATCCTGCGGGTGCACGATGTAGCCGAAGCCATGGAATGCATCCGGCTGACCTCGTTTTTTCAACAAACACACGATTAAGGCCATGATTTTCATCGAAAAAAACAGCACCAACCCTTACCACAACCTGGCTGCCGAAGAGGTTATCCTGAAAAATGTGGCTGAAGACACGGTAATGCTGTGGATCAACTCACCTGCGGTGGTTCTGGGCAAACACCAAAATGCCATGGCCGAGGTAAACCATCCGTTTGTGCGCGAACACGACATCCCGGTACTTCGCCGCATATCGGGAGGCGGCACGGTTTACCACGATGCCGGAAACATCAACCTGAGCATTGTCACTACCGTGGAACAAACCGACCGCATGATCGACTTCGTTAAATTTACCGCTCCCATCAGCCGGTTCCTTGCAGATAAGGGATTGAATACAAGCTACTACGGAAAGACCAACCTGGGCGTTAACGGGCGAAAATTTTCGGGCAATGCCGCACATATTTTCAAAAAAAAGGTGTTGCACCACGGCACCATTTTATTCGATAGCAACCTGGCCATGCTGGAAAAATGCCTCCACCCTACCCCGGCCCAGATAACAGATAAGGCAGTGAAGTCGGTACGTGCCGACATCATTAACCTGAAAGAGCTGTTGCCGGACATTTCTTCCACCGGTGAGTTTGTGTCGCTGTTTAAAGCTTTTCTGCTGGACTATTTTGACATTCAAGCACAACGAACCACCAGTGATCACGAAAACCAACTGATTGCCAACCTTGTGAAAGAAAAATACAGCACCCCGGAGTGGAATTATGGCTATTCTCCGTCCTATACTTACGTAAAATCAGGTCTTTGGCATCATGAGGAAATCACGTTGAAACTGGAAGTAAAAAAGGGAATTATTGTAGATTTGCACCTTGAATCAAAAGAGATTTCACCAGTAATACATCAAAAAATAAGAGAACTATTTATACAAATCCCACATCATCCGCAGGCGATAAAGCAAAAACTGAACTTGTATGGTTCTCCGGAAACGGAAACCACGCTATCACCGGATTTTCTTTTTAACCTGCTAATATAAAGTGAACTATGGAAAAAGCACAAAAACTATTCGATCCCATTTGGGAAGACTACCTGAAACAAAACCCGGAGGTAAAAAAAGTATACGATCTGTTCTCCGGTCTGGGTGAAGACGTGGTAAACGACCACATCGCCTTTCGCACTTTCAACGACAAACGTATAAACATCGACGTACTGGCAGCTCCTTTTATCGAAGCCGGATACGTGTATAGTGGCGAGTACACTTTTGAACAAAAACACCTGTATGCCAGGCATTTTGAGCTAAAAGGATTCAAACATGCTCCCCGGATTTTTATCAGCGAGCTGAAGTTGGAAGAGATGAATCCGTTTTTACGGGAAACCGCGCTCGAGCTCATCGACGAGATTCCGGCCAACGTGTTGAACAGTCCCCACATCATCCTGAGCGGACGTAGCTGGGAAACCCCATCCTTCGCCACCTACGAAAAGCTCCGTCTGGAATCGGAGTATGCTGCATGGGTTTATGTTTACGGATTCAGGGCCAACCACTTTACAGTGAGCATCAACGCCCTGAAAACACTGAACTCCATCGAAAAAGTAAACCAGTACCTCAAAGACAATGGCTTCCTGCTCAACGACTCAGGAGGAGAAATTAAAGGAACTCCCGCCGAATTGTTGGAACAATCGTCGATAAAAGCCGGAACGCTGCCTATCGNTTTTNCAGAGGGTGTGCACGAAATACCCAGTTGCTATTATGAGTTTGCCCGCCGCTATCCNGACAAAAATGGCGAACTCTATGGTGGNTTTATCGCTAAGTCGGCAGACAAGATATTTGAGAGTACGGATTTTTATAAGAAGTAAGACGCATTGAATNATCCTTGTTCACGACAAATGAAGCTTACTTAATTAATGTTGTATTTTTGGCTAATGTATTAAGTATACTTTACTGACGAAGTCAGTGTTCGGTATGAACCTTTTGTTGACAACAAAGGAATCATGTGGAAAAATTAATTAGGGGAAAAGTGCCGTGCTCGGGAGGTTAAAACGATTATCCAAAAAATAGTGGTCATCATTAAATAAAAAAACAACCCGATTTGGCAAATCAGTTATCAGCAATATCCAGAGTAGAAATGAAAAAAAATGAGCTGCAGATATCACTACAAAACCTATCTGCTTCCCTCCAGGGCGAAGTAGAGACCGACGACAGCATCCGGTTAATTTATGCCACGGATGCCTCCGCTTACCGGGAGGTTCCTCTTGGCGTGGTGTATCCGGCCCATGCCGATGACATCAAAAAGCTCATCACTTTTTGCCGTGACCACAACACCTCCCTCATTCCGCGTACCGCCGGGACTTCTCTTGCCGGACAAGTGGTTGGTGGCGGTATCGTGGCTGATGTGTCAAGGCACATGACCAAGATACTGGAAGTCAACGTGCAGGAGAAATGGGTGCGGGTGCAGCCGGGTGTTATCCTCGACGAGCTAAACATGTACCTCCGTCCAATGGGGTTATTTTTTGGCCCTGAAACCTCAACTGCCAGCCGGTGCATGATGGGCGGCATGGTAGGCAACAATGCCTGTGGGGCTCACTCGCTGATCTATGGCAGCACCCGTGAGCACACGCTGGAGCTCACCACCCTGCTCAGCGACGGATCGGAAGTGACTTTCGGCCAGGTGTCGAAGGAAGAATTTGAGCAGAAATGCCGGCTTGAAAGTCTGGAAGGCCGTATTTACAGACTATTTAAAGAGATGCTGAGCCAACCGGAGAACCAGAAAGAAATCATCAGCCAGTTCCCCGATCCGGAAATTGAGCGCCGGAATACAGGCTATGCCATCGACCTGCTGTTGCAGACCGAGGTGTTTGGAGAAAACGAAAAACCATTCAACCTCACACAGCTATTGGCCGGATCGGAAGGAACACTGGCCTTCACCACCGAAATAAAACTCAACCTGGTCGACCTGCCTCCTGCCAACAAAGCCCTTGTATGCGCTCACTTCAACACCATCGCCGACTCACTAAAAGCCAACCTGATAGCCCTCAAATTTAAACCGGCAGCCATCGAGCTAATGGACAAGATAGTCCTTGACCTCACCAAAGAAAATATAGAGCAACTGAAAAACCGCTTTTTTGTAGAAGGCGACCCCGGTGCTATCCTCGTGGTGGAATTTGTTAGCAACGACATGAAATCCATCCGCGAGCAGGCTGCTGCCATGGAAAAAGCCATGCGGGCTGCCGGACTCGGCTATCATTTCCCGGTGGTGGAAGGTGCCGACATGAAACGCGTGTGGGATCTAAGGAAAGCCGGGCTGGGCATCATCAACAACCTGCCCGGCGATGCCAAACCCGCTCCTGTTATTGAAGACACGGCCGTAAACCCCGCCGTGTTACCCGACTACATCAATGAATTCGATGCCATGCTTAAAAAGTATGGAAAGGAATGTGTGTACTATGCCCATGTGGCCACAGGAGAACTGCATCTGCGCCCGATACTGAACTTAAAAGATCCGGCAGATGTGGAATTGTTTTACCAGATTGCCCTCGAAACGGCCAGACTCGTTAAAAAATACAGAGGTTCACTCAGTGGTGAGCACGGCGATGGCCGCCTGCGCGGACAGTTTATCCCGTTGATGGTAGGCGAACACAACTACCAATTGTTCAAAGAGATAAAAAAAACATGGGATCCGCAGGGTGTGTTTAATCCGGGGAAAATTGTAGATACGCCGGCCATGAACACCTCCCTAAGAAATGTTCCCGGCCTGCCGACAAGAGAAATCAATACGACTTTCGATTTCAGCAAAGACCTGGGCATCCTGCGTGCCGCCGAGAAATGCAATGGCACGGCCGTTTGCCGCAAGACTGAATTGTCGGGAGGTACCATGTGTCCGAGCTACATGGCCAGCCGCGACGAACGCCAAACCACCCGCGCCAGAGCCAATGTGTTGCGCGAATTTCTGACCAACAGCACCAAAGCCAACCCCTTCGATCACGAGGAAATATACCAGGTGATGGACCTCTGCCTCTCCTGCAAAGCCTGCAAATCAGAGTGTCCGGCCAGTGTGGACGTGGCCAAACTCAAAGCCGAATTTTTACAACAATACTACGCCAGCCACCGCATCCCCCTGCGCACTCTCATGATCGCACACATCAGCAAGATCAATACACTTGGAAGCCATTTCAGGTGGATATACAATTTTGTGAATGGCAACAAATTCATCTCGGGAATGACAGCCCGACTGGTTGGATTTGCCCCCGAAAGGCAGTTTCCATTGTTATATAAAACCACCCTCGACAAATGGCACCAGCAACATACCCGCCGCCACAACGGCAGCTTTCCCAATGGCCGCGTGTATTTGTTCAACGATGAATTTACCCGTTTCAACGACACCGAAATCGGCATCAAGGCCATCAAGCTCTTGCTGGCACTGGGCTATGAGGTAATCATTCCCGACCACCTCGAAAGCGCCCGTACCTACCTGAGCAAGGGATTGGTGAAACGAGCAAAAAAAATCGCCAACCAGAACATCCGCAAACTCGCGTCGCTTATCACCTCCGAAACACCCCTTGTAGGCATAGAACCATCGGCCATCCTTACATTCAGAGATGAATACAAAGAACTTGCCGACCCTTCGTTGAAGCAGGAAGCCTCTACCTTGGCAAAAAACACCTTTATGATTGATGAGTTTCTGCAACGGGAAATAAAAGCCGGAAAAATTACCCGGGAGCAGTTTACCCGTGAGAAAAGAGAAATAAAGCTACATGGCCATTGTCATCAAAAATCGTTGGCCAGCACCTTCCCCACGCTGTTTATTCTGAATTTCCCCGAAAACTATTCCGCCACAGAAATCCCCTCAGGATGCTGTGGTATGGCCGGATCTTTTGGTTTCGAGAAAGAACACTACGACCTGAGCATGAAAGTCGGCGAGTTGGTTTTGTTTCCTGCCGTACGAAACAGCGCCGCTACCACATTGATAGCCGCACCCGGCACCTCATGCCGACATCAGATAAAAGACGGAACCTCACGCACAGCCCATCATCCCATAGAAATTCTGTACGATGCATTGCTCAAATAAAAAAAAGTGTAATTTTGCACTCCAATTTTGGTCCAGTAGCTCAGCTGGATAGAGCAGCAGCCTTCTAAGCTGCGGGTCACAGGTTCGAGCCCTGTCTGGATCACTTTATAAATCAAATGGTTACGGTGTTTTTTAACTGTAACCATTTTTTCTTGTGCAAACAATTTGCAAACAACTACCTTAGTTAGCACCTTTTTTCAACACAAAAAACATCTTTTCCGGTGCTTCGTTTCTCACTTACATAGGTTCTGTTTGTGTTGAAAAAAGGTGATACATTAACTGGTCAACTCCTCCCGGATATGTTCCACCACCTTTTTACCTCTTCCTCGTTAACTGTTGGTTTGCCATTCTCAATTAAGCGTATTATCATGTCATCGTCCCATAAGTCGGTCATCGTACTATGTTGTACCTCTATTGTGCCGTCCTCCCGGATCAACAACACNACAAAAATGGCTTGCTTTACATTTTCGCCTTTGGCCATTTGCATCAATTTTTCAATATTCTTTTTCATAGCTTTTCAATTATTTGTTGGTATTCTGTTAATTCATCTGGGGGTAAACTCTCCAATGGCAAATTGTCCCTTTCAAGTTTAAGTAATATTTCATACAACGCCCATACCTCGTTGTCAGTTAGTTTTGAATAGTCAGGTTCAACGGGTGTCGGCTCTCCTTTAGCAAATTTTAAAATAGATTCTTTACTCATCGTCTTTTGTGTTT
>JGI10211J34971_10003738_pt1 | contig 12135 bp, 10 predicted proteins | sample Etolagsediment_FD_34971 | JGI IMG/M metagenome (IMG submission 34971) | reverse complement strand
TGGCAGATAAGAAATAGAATCCCCATGACTCATCCAGCAGGGTGTTATTGTATTAGTTCCATAAAAAACACCTTTTTGGTCACATATATGTAGCTCAGCAACGCCATATTCTCTTTTTAGAGCACTATCGACCTTACCACCCAAGCTACCTACCATATACTGCATGCCGTAACATATACCAAGTACGGGGATATTTAGATTGAAGATCTGCGGGTCTACTTTGGGACTGTTTTTTCCATATATACTTGCCGGTCCTCCCGAGAGTATTATGCCTTCAGGGGCCAAGGAGCTAATTTTAGACAATTCAATGCTTGGTGGCTCTATCTGGCAGTAAACATGCTGCTCTCTTACCCTCCTGGCAATGAGCTGGTTGTACTGGGAGCCGAAGTCAATAATTAAGATCATTCATTAAACCTCATTCTTTGGAGTATTGTTTCGAAAAAGACTTTATAATACACAGATAGATTTTTTATTCAAGATTTGACTAACTCGTAAAAAGTCTTTTGCGAGCGATTTTGGCCACTTTTGGAGAAAGATTCATAAAATGCTGAGCGTTAGAAATTCCAAACTGTTTGAGGCCTTTAGGCCGAGTTTTTGGAATTTAGCGAAGCATTTAATGAATCCCAAAATGGGCATTATGAGCGAGTAAAAGGACTTTTTACGAGAACATCAAGATTTAGGAATGAAAAATATTTCTTTTCTCTTTTTTAATGCCCTCGACCCCACCACTCTTTCCGAGTCATAGGCCAATGCGTTATCATTATATACGGATATAACCTAGGTGGCAGGAGAAGGAATAGATGTTCAATCCCATGGTTGAATATGGATCAGCGCGTGATTTCCCCACTAACTTTCTTTGCGAATTGTTCTACTTTTTCTTCGAAAGACACCTCAAAGCCACCGTGGTAAATACTTCTGGTAGCAGTCTCTGTAGAAACCATTGCAATTCTATATTTAAGGGGAAGATCCTTTACCCGATCTCTGAATTTTTTTTGCTCTCTGATAAAATCGGGAAAATGGAGAAGAAGCATCTTGGTATAAGGAGGTTTTCCGAACTTTTCTGGATTCGCAAGGAGGTAGCTATAAATGGTATTTGTCAACTCATTGATTTCATGGCTGATTTCATTGCTAATGTCTGTATATAATTTTTTGCCCTGAGATTGGGTATACCGCTGAAAGATCAGTTCAGATTCATCTACTGCTCGTTTCTCCAGAATCTTTAATACATCTTTCACATATTCCTCTTTATATTGCAGGAATTCCTTATCGCTCATTAACAACCCTCCAATGATTTCGTAAGAGGAACAGGTTACACCACATTTGTTCGCTGAGGCGTCTTTAAGTATTATAATACCGTTATTTTGTATCATATCTCTCGCCTCGGGAGAAATAAAGGAGTTGGCACCTTCTATTATTGCTCTGGTCGTTGGATTATGATTATCGTCAAAGAGTTTTTCCCAGTTACCGATATGGATGGTTTCGGGACGTCCTCCACATGGTATAAAGACATCGGTAAAGTGAGAAAATATGAGATTTTCAAACTGTGCATGAAACTCATCTGATGATACCCACTCTTCCCTCATGCCGTCATTGTCTCTTGTAACCCTTTTAAAGAGATCGACTAAACCTTCTCTCTTTTGCTCCCGAGAGTAAAGGATAAAACCAGCCTCGTTGAGGCGATCCGGTGAGAATTTCTCGATATCATATTTATCAATCAGGCTGCCAAGTTCTTCCTTGTCGATACCGCTCGGATCATAGATAACCCCAGAAGCATCGGTGATGGAAGTGATTTGGACCGATGGACATTGGGCCAGCAGCAGTTTTATCTCGTTTCCCGCAACATCCCCATTAGGCCCCCCTGTGAGCTTCACGCTGAAGGGGTCTGAACGGGCATCAATCCCGAGCTCCTTCAGTGCCCGCTCTACAAATTTCAACACACCAAGGGAGGTGACGCCGTATGCCTTGTGGTTGATTCCGATCTTCTTGCTGGAGATGATGCCGCCCCCGAGGATGTATCCTCGTATTTTGGCTTGTTCCGCCATGTATTCAATCATGAAATCGTGCATGTTCTCATCGGGCCCGAGCTCGATGGGCTCATCTTCGCCATAGTAGTCTATTACCTTAGGATCAAGAGGTTTCCCGTTGTGGGTAACGAAGATGTCAAGAAATGCGTTGATAATTCCTCTCTGAAGGTTGTAAAGACGATTTATTATCCTGTCCTGTTCTTTCAAATCAAAGGCCCGCATGACAATGGCCAGCTTAGATCCCCCTTGGTAGATATCCTTATTTTTCAAATGCTGGGTATGAGCAAGAACCATTCCTTCTTTGAAAATGGTATTCATGGCTGACGTAAAGTCATCTTTGTTTCTTGAGATGACGGTCCGAAATCCTCCTCTGGCAATGTCTGAAAATCCGAAATGATAACCGGATCCAAAGCGGTGGTAGAAGAATGTTATACGGAAGAGAAGATCAGGAGGCAGGTTGGCTCTAATTTCCTGAGGTAAATGTTCAATATAATGTGGATCCAGCCTGAAGGAAAGGGCTTTCTTGTATGTAACAAAAAAGTTTGTCTTAAGCGCATATTGGATAAAAAGAAGCGCAACACTGAACATTATCCTCCTGGTTTCATCCAAGATGACATGGCCTGTGTTGTATTCGTCAATTATGGATTGTAGTCTCTGGTATTCCTTCTCAAGGATTTCTTTATCTACACGTTTTTCAGGATCGGGATTGAATTTTCTATCAAACAGTTGCAGTATTTCCCTGGTGAGTTGGAGATGGCTAAAAAAGGCATCTTGGGTCTCCTCCCAGTCGAATCGATAGGGAGAGCTATACGCCATGTTGGTGTGAACGAATGTAGTGATTGCGCTTAAAAAGCTGCCTTCTGGGCCTGTTAAGACTTTACCGGTAACTAATTCATAGTATGTCCTGTCATGTATATTAACGACCTTAGTATTATAGAGTTCGGATTGTAATGAGGAGAAGATTGGCATGTCTTTACGGATAGGTTTCCCATCCCGAGTAGTAATGTATGCCGATAAAATGGTTACATGCTGCTCGGCATCTTTTATTTCTAAAATATAGTTTCTTTGGGTAGCAATGTTAAGCCGGTAAAATATTTCAATGACCTTTCCCAGATATCCCTTAAAAAGCGGATTGATAACTGAAAAAATGAGCCTTGTTTCTTCCTTGCCTTTCTCGTTTTTCGTGGGCTCAACATCCAGAAAGATACCACCCTGGCGGATTGCCGATTGGAAAAGCCACATTGCCCTGGCTACCCTGAGGGCAGGGGAGAGCACAACATAGTCCCGATTATTCTCTATGAAGCACTGGAAAATCGTGTCAAATTCTCTAAAGTTAAAGTCGGGGTAGTGATCTCTAAGATTTTTACGGATTAGTCCCTTACCTCGGAAAAATGAAGTTGCATTCCGTTTTTCTTTATCTGTGAGAAAATGGAATTTCTGGATCTCTAACTCGCTTTTCTGGCCAGGAAGGTATGCATTGGAATGGATCATCTCCGCATAGATGATCACTTTGTCCTCAATGGAGTCTAAGGTTTTAAAGAGGGTTCCCGGCTTGTTGAGAATAGCATTAATAAGTTTTTCATCGGTATCTCTTAAAACAAGTTGGTGATTTTCCCCCAGAGTGTGCAGATTCATGCAAAGGTTTAAAAGGGCATCTTTTTCAGGGCCAAATGTGATGAAAAAATATGGATGCATGTGCTTTAAAAGCCAGTTCAGGTTAAAGAGAGCACTTTTTTTACTCCTTCCTATTTCCCTGGATAGTTTATTGACAGTCTTTTTAGTATCAATATACATTCAGTTCCCCCCATATCTTTACTGAAATTGTTAGCCTTGCTTATTTAAAAGTAAGCACCATGAAATTCCATGAATATATTATAATATATCAGAAATGTAATATATGAATCCATAAAGAAATTGATCTATGACATGAAAAAATCGCTCGTTTTTTGACCATGATAACAGGATGCCATGCCTTGCTTGCCTTTCCTTGAAACCTCGTTTTCTGGGCATTGCTGATTAAAGCATACATTGACATTACACTTTTTTTTATTTAACGTTCAAAAATGTATTCTCTTTTTCCATCCTTCAATCCAGTCGATATGACTTATAAATCAGCTACGAAATAATGTAGGCCACTGTTAATAACCATATGAAAAAAATTATCAATATATATATCTTTAAGGAGATGGTTCCCGTTTTTATAACCAGCCTTATTTTATTTACCTTTCTTGTGCTTGCGGGCAGAGTATTAAAGCTAACCGAATGGATGGTGAATCATGGAACAGACATTTCACAAGTTCTGCTCATAATCGTTTATACTATTCCCTATGTTCTCTTTTTTACATTACCCATGGCCACCCTTTTGGCCTCTCTCATTGCCTTCTCGAGGCTTAATGAGGACAATGAGATAATTGCCTTAAAGTCATCTGGAATCAGCCTATATCAGATACTTCCTCCAGTAGTCACCTTTTCTATCCTTAGCTATGTTTTAGCCTCCTTTATAGCAATCTATCTCTTTCCTATTGGTAATCATTCTATGGCAAGGCTCCTCTTCGAGATAGCCCAATCGAATACAAGCATTGGAATCAAACAGGGTGTATTCAATGACAACATCCCCAATATAGTGCTCTATGCAAACCATATATCGTCTCATGACCAAACAATGGAAGGCGTTTTTATATTTGATGAGAGGGATCCGAGCATTTCTAATACTATTATTGCACGGAAAGGGAGGATAATGTCTGATCCAAAAAAGATGTCCATCAATCTGCATCTAACTGATGGGTCTAGTTTTATGGTAAGCAAGGATTTAGATTCATCTAAAAAACTGCGGTTTACATCCTATGACTTACGTATAGAGCTTGAAGATATAATGAGTAGATTCTCTTCACGGATGAAGGGTAAAAAGGAGATGTCCATCTCTGAGCTCAGGAGTCACCTTAGGAAGGCCAAAAAGGCAACCGTGAAACACAATATCTTGGCTATAGAATTGCAGCGGAAATTCTCCATTCCTTTTGCTTGTTTACTTTTGGGCCTTATTGGTTTCCCTCTTGGATTAATGATGAGGGCAAAAGGAAGATCCTGGGGGATTGCCCTGAGTATTGTGATTTTTGTCGTGTACTATATTTTGCTATCAGCAGCAGATAGCTTAGGAGAAACAGGCACATTAAACCCTGTTGTCGCCATGTGGATACCGAACATGGTTTTGGGGGCTGCTACATTTATCCTGTTCTGGCGGGCAACACGGGAAATATAGTTATTTTGTAACTACACAGGTTCAAAATTCCCCGATAAATCGGGGTTCAATGGTTATTTGCTGAACCATTAACAGTTCAATGCGGGTTTTCATGAGCCGGTTGAGGAGTCTTAGCATGGACAATGGTTCATGGCTCCAAGTTGAACCCCTGAACTGTGAACCTTGAACCTGACAACCTCCTAAGAAACTAAATGTGAAAAAGAGCATGGGGATGNCTTTTTTTGTTATGCCCTCATAAATGCACAGGAGTGGCCCAGATAATTGGGATTTGATAGGCGAAGCGTATAATAGTTATTGTCAAGTTGNGATAAATCCCAATTATCTGGGCCCAAGCATGGGACCTTGTTTCAAGGGCATAAAGCAAAAAAAGACATCNCCATGCTCAACGTATAGTTTCTTTCATGTATAACCCTGGAGCGAAGNGCCGGGGTCATTTGCTGAGTAGTTACAAATATATTTACATTAAAACCATGGCCCAAAAAAATTGTAAAAAAACAATAGCATATTATCATGCTAAGATGATTTCGTGAAACTTAAGTTTTTTTAGAACCAACGTTTAGTTTTGGCACCGTATAGAGTCACGATACATTATTTTAATTCTATAAGAAAATACTTTAAAGAGCATCATTTTTTTCCAACCACAATGGCAGGGCGAAGTCCCGCCTGTAAGGCAGAATGTCTGCTTCATTGAGGAGATAAGCGGCACTTGGCGCTGTAAAGACGATCAATGTTTATCTCGCAGCCTGATATGTAGTGCTCATTGAGAGAAGTGAACTAATGTATCTGGGTTTTTGTGCTACCAATGTCTTCAGCTATTCACACCACTACCCTTCTCTTCCAACATCCTGCCGATTATCTCCTTCAACAGTTTTCCAGCCGCCATCCCTGTAATTTTGAGAGGGTCAAGCTCTGGATTCAATTCCACAATGTCAGCTCCAACTAAGTTCCCTTTCAGGTTCTGAATTATTCCCACAACATCCCGTGTACTCATTCCTCCGGGTTCGTGATGCGAAACCCCAGGAGCAAATGCCGGGTCTAAACAATCCATATCCAGTGACACGTATACAGGGCCGGTAAACGTTAGCTCGTCTATCCTGGTTTTTTCAATCATCTCGATTATCTCTACATTGAACCGTTTCGCCTGCTCACGTTGATGGCCTGTGATTGATCTCACGCCCACTTGCACCAATCGCTGCACGAGATTTTCTTCCATTATTCGAGCAAATTGGCACGCATGAGAATAACGATTATGATTGAGCTCATTATAGAGATCTGGATGCGCATCCAATTGCAAGATACTTAGTTCGCTATACTTTCTTCCATATGCTCGCATGATAGGATATGTAATCGAGTGATCACCACCCAGTGCAACCACCCGTGCTTTTCTCTTCAGCAATTCCGTTATTGCGCTTTCAATTGTGGCAAATGCCGTCTTTATATCTGAATCTGAGAGCACCAGATCATCTAAGACTTTCCATCCGGACATTTCTCCCAGGTCAATCCCTTTCTCTGTCCACATGTTTGTTGACTCGCTAAAAAGCGCTTCACGTATATGCACAGGGGCTAAAGCTGGCCCTCGGCGAAAGGACGAGTTTCTATCGAATGGTACGCCCAGCACAGCTATTTCGCCGGATCGTAGCTCACTATTCTTTGACATCTTTCCCATGCTCAACGATCCTCTCTTCCAATCGGATGTTCCGTTTCTGATATTCGTCCAACAGGTTTTCATAGCACCCCTTCGCGCAGCCAATAAATTCGGGAGGACAGATTCCCTTTTGCTTGAAATGTCCGCTCATTATCTGTCTGGCTACAATCGAACAGGTATACCCTGTGGTGCGTGCCATTGAGGTTGTTCGGGTTTCCTCATCGTATCTATCCAGCAAGTAATAGGTGTAGCGGATCCTTTTCCCCTCTCTCTGTCCCTCCATCACAACCTGCATTACTGTGAAGTCTGCCTCTTCTTCTTTGAGCCGCCACTGGTCAAAGAGCAGCTTGGACGTTACCGAGATTGGCATTATCTTCTGCCCATCTACCTCGATTGGTGTAGTGCTTAAGAACCCGCTTTCTCTGAAGATTCGTACCACATTAGCATGACCGGGATATCGAAGGGTTTTCTCACGCATAAAAGGAATATCCAATGTCTTTCTTAGTGTTCTCAAGCCATCTGTGTTGAACGCCTCTAGTGTACCAACTTCCGGAAAGTCAATCAGCTCGATTTCGGAGAGAGCGGGGCGGACAATTTCCTCGCCATGCTCCACAAACCGTGCAGGGCGAATGTACTCTTCCAGTACATCCAATGGCGAGAATACGGCTTTGTACTCAAACGGCCACTGACGTAGAAGGGGTAATCCTCCTACATAACATACATATCGATCGGTTTGATCCAGCAGATCGGATACATGTCCTGCAATGATGTTACACAAGCCAGGAGCTACCCCGCAGTCAACCACGGCTGTAACCCCTTTTGACTTGGCCAATCCATCAAGCAGGAAAGGATCCTCACCAAAAAAGGATATATCCACAATATCCTTTCCCACCTCGATGACACTCCGTAACGTATTAAACCCTATAAAACCAGGAACAGCACTAATGACCAAATCGCTATCGGCTACGATAGAAGAAATGCTCCCTTTGTCGTGAAGGTTAGCGTGAATTACTTTTAGCGCCGCTTTTGCTTCCAGCTTCTTCAACGCCTTCTGATTGTGATCAACAGCCGCCACACTAATGCCTGGCTCTTGAGCCAGGTCTTCGGCAATCGTACTACCAACCATACCAGCACCCAGCACAACAATCTTCATCGGATCCTCCGAAAGTTAGTTCTATTTTTTATGCCCAAGCCCTCACCTAAGGTCAAGCGCGCCTGCGCTCTACTCGACCCCCTTTTACGTCCCCTTTTATATAAAGATGACAAGCGGTGAATTCCTTTTTAAACACTTGAGAGTTGATATGACACTATTTAACAGGCACAGGCGCTTCCACAAGCACTGGTAAATTGAAATATGTCGTTACATATTTTCCCAGCACTTTGCGTGAGATATCTGTGATTCTAATGCGAACTGGTGTGATCATTCCCTCTATAACATCTACTTTAATTTTCTTGGCTGCAGTACCAAGCTTAACGATAAATGTATGTTGTCCAGGCCTGCACGCCACTTTTCTTATCCTTCTTGGTATGCTTTTAAACCACGACGTTCCACGTTTATCCAAAATCCCAGGTTCAAACAAATAAATTTCTTTTCCATCTTGAAGTTGATATATCTTGATGCCGTAAGCTGTTCTTGAAGCTTTAGGACCTAAATATTTGTAAAACGCCACAAATCCTTTGGCGTTGTTGCTTGGGAGGTTGTCGATGGTTCGTGTTGTTGTGCATCCCCCGATCAGAATGATTGAACAGAGAAGGCCTATAAGTGCGGTATAAGTTTTTGAGCGCATAATGACAATCCTCCATTTTTTTCAGCTACCTACCGAATAGCATCTTATCACTTAAAGTAAAACGTTGGTTCCAAAACGCTTTTATCTATTCACTTCATTATCCTAATTTTATCATTTTCTTTTATCATGTTGTAAGCGAAGCGAAGTAAATAGAAATATTCAACCCCAAGTAGAGGCTAATAGTTTTTAATCAATAAGTCGTTTTGGAACCAACGTTTTAATAGGCGCTTGTTATGACTTTTTGTTTAATCCTAATTTCTTGTCATGATGTTCCTTTTGGATTTTTGGGTATAAGGCGTTTTCCTCTAGACACTTAACTATGCCTTCTATCGATAGAACAGCAAAAAATCCAAGTTGCTCTGGTTGCTCACCCTCGATAAATGATGAAGTTATAACGCCCAATACATCGCCACCTTCATGTATTGCCACACCGCCACTGAATCCACCTCTTGGTACGGCCGACAAAATAAAATGCACATAAGGTGAATGGCGGGGCACAACAAAAGTGTGGATTTCGGCCTTTGCTGCTATTAGAGTCGGGTTATTTACCATTGCTATAGGTGGGTATCCCATCACAATTGCATCGGATAGGTGCCACAATCCTCTGTAAACCCAATCATCCCAGTGAATCCCCAGCATAGCTATTCCTGCTTCAGGATGTATTTCCTTAACTTTGAAGGCTGCCACATCTAACCGATCATCATGATAAAACACTGGTCCTTTTTCAATCTCAAGTGGATTAAGCCAGTGTTTGAATAACGTATCTTGGCCCATTATCTCTCTCATAGTCTTGTCATACTCTTCTATTCTATCACCGGATACCTCAACATCAGAAAATTGGTTAAAAAACTCTTTGCTTTTTATAGCAACGGGTTCAGATATTCTTACTTCCACTATCTCGTTCCTATCGACAACATGGCGAGCAGTGACAAATATCCCTTCCCCAACATGGAAAGCTGAACCAATTCCCCTTGTTCCGTCTTGCTTGAGTACATCAACATAAGCCATTGAATTAGCGTGTTGGTAAAAAAGCTTTCTTGCTAGATTACTATCCATCTTTCTTGATTGTCATAACGCTGGGCATCACCTGGACCAAAAGCCGCATGGCTTTTGGGATCTGGTGAATGCCCTTGTGTACGCCCGGCATGGGCGTGAACTTATGGGGTGTAAGTCCCCTGTACGTGAACCCTGTTAATGGTTTGATTACATTAGCAAAAGTACTATCCGAAGGCAAGTCGGAGATCCCGAGCTTGCCGTGGGGGCGTTCCCGTGAGAGACCGTCTGAAGCTTGTCTGCCTCAGGCAGGTCTGCTCAACGTCCCCCTTTACAACTTTCTCGGCAAAACAATTTCAGTGATTTTTTTAGGAATTCCCAGTTAGAATTTTTTCGCCGATGTTTTTTTCGTTTCAATCGTGGCCTTTTTATCCCTTCGATCATCAACCTTCAGATCGATGATCACGCGGCGTGCGCCTTCTTCCACATGGGCAGCGTGCAACTTTTTAACTAGATCGAAAAGGGCATCCAGATCTGGGACTTCAATGGCCGTGCTCATGCCTCCGATCTCGTATGCATAGCCTGATTCCTCAATAACCTTGACACCTTTACGAACGAAACGTCCAAGGCTCGTACCTTCCCCAATTGGGTATACGGACAATTGTGCGATCATGTTCAAATCCTCCGATTTTCGAATGGATTTAGCTAACCGCTCCTTTTAAAGAGGGGCATTGTTTCTGAGTTGAATTACAAATAATTTTCAACCTGTGGCAATTCCTTTAATGGGTGCCTTTCTTGACTTCTGCGGGACACTGAACCTTGAGAAACTACCTGCTGTAATGCGGGGCAGGGCATTTCAAAAACCGCCACGCTGTTGGCTGTCAGGTGCAGTGGCTGGTTGACGGCCTTTCCTCTATTCTTTACCTACTACAAAATAGTGACGAAACTTTTCAAATCTTTTTTGACCAATTCCCTTCACTTTGCGCAAATCATCTACGGTTTTATAGGGGCGACCAGCTATAATTCTTTCAGCAAGAACAGGGCCGATTCCTTTGATAGACCGAAGTTCTTTTTCAGTGGCGGTGTTTAGGTTGAGTAAGCCTTGTGGGGATTTGGCTTTTTTCACCTGTCTCTGTATTTCTTGCAGTTCCCGCTTTTCGCTACGTTGTTTGGCACGAAGTTAAGGAATTCGATCAGGGTCACTCTCCGACCAAATGCCAATGCGTTTTGATATGGCTGAAATCTCCAGATCACGAAGTTTTTCAATCATTTCATCACGTGATACCCCATCAGGCGTTTTCCTGCCTATTCCGTGTGTACGGGCAAAACCATTTTTAACGAGTAGGCTCGCCAAATCATTTCCGTCAGCGGTAGTGATGAATCCATATACACGGCCTTTGGCTGATCTTCCCAAGGCGCTTGCAAAGGCTGTATGAACAGTAAAAGGTTTAGCAAGGATACGTTCAACAAGAGTTTTTGCTTCACTGCCAAAATGGATGATGCGTGCAGCTTGGGATAGTCCAAAATATCGTGTTTGTTCCCGAACCCGCTGCGCATCGCTCTCAGAGCTAACGGAGGTTTCAGGACAATCAACAAAATAAAGTCTCACACGGAAAGATTTTCCATTAGCTTCAACAAGAAAGCTATCCCCATCATTTGCTGGATTATTTATCAATTTTGCATTGGAGAACTTCTGCAAATCAGCAGCATATGATTGAAGAATTCCTACAAACATCAATACTATTGTCAGAAGCAGACTTCTGATGAGCAATTTACTTAATCCATCCATAATGACTCGATATTGATTGTTTGCATAAGCTCAGGGGCACCAAACATGCGGGGCAACAGACTTTCAATTTGCAATGAACTTTTTGCGGGGCACGGCCCATCAACTTCCGCAGAGCTGTTTGGCGTCCCCTGCAGCGACTTGATGGCCTATTATTTCTTGTAGGCTGGTCTGAGGCCTTTCAACATAGGGTAATGCTTGGTGTTGAGAGTCTTCATCTCCGCATTCTCGACTTCAACGGTAGCAGCCAAGATGGCGTCTGCAAGTCCCACACCGTGTGACTTGCCGTAATCGCGCTTGTAGAGCCCTCCAGCCTTCGCGATCTCGACACTTACGGGGACAACATGGAAGAGAGAGACGAAGTTTTCCAGAGCAGCTTGTTCTGCATCTCCTTTCACTCCAGCGTACAACTCCGCAACGACGATGGATGACAGGATGATCCGTGCAGAGTGGGCGTTGACGAAGGCCACCGCCTTGCTGTAGCCGCGGAAAAAATCAACAAGAACATCTGTATCGAGAAGGATTGCCCCCGCCATGGTCAGTTCCTGTCCCATTCGGCCCGCATTGCCTTGAAATCAGGAAGATCCGCACGGTCCTTCCAGATTCCGGCAGCCTCGCGTAATATCGCCTCCCGTCGACTGTGG
>JGI10211J34971_10003737_pt1 | contig 12138 bp, 9 predicted proteins | sample Etolagsediment_FD_34971 | JGI IMG/M metagenome (IMG submission 34971) | reverse complement strand
TTGCCTGTGGCCTTGTTTCTTCCTATATCCTTTTCTTCTTTTATATTTAAATACTACTATCTTTGGCCCCCTGCCATGTCTGGTAATCTTGGCTACCACCCTGGCATTTTCCAAAACAGGACTCCCAACAGTTACCTTATCCTCTTTAGAGACAAGCAGTACATCATCAAAATAGACCTCATCTCCCACCTTACCATCCATTTTTTCAACCCTTATTTCTTCGGCTGGCTTTACCTTATATTGTTTACCGCCTGTTTGGATGACCGCATACATTCTAACCCTCCAATATTTCAGAATAATTTCAAGCTACCCTAACCATCAATCAAAGTCAATAAAAACCTGTCTATTCAATGGCTAAATAAAAAAGGTTTTATATATAAGACCGTAAACTAAAAATGTCAATCCTGATTTAAAGTGATTATCAGTATTATGTATTTTGAGTTATCGTAAGCTATTGTGATAGAAAGTAGACTATTGTGACCTTTTGTGCTAACAAAGCATAGTAAGCTTGGATCTAATGCGAATAGAATAATTACGTTGTCCCCAAAGCAGTTTTCATTTTAATGAATTATAAAAATTTTTAGGTTTTCAATCATTATAGTATAAAGGGTGTCGATTCTATGCCTATTTACGAATACCATGCGAAGATTCCTAAAGAAGGGTGCGCGATGTGCAGAGAAGTATTTGAGTATATCCAGAGCGTTGATGAAAAACCCCTTTCTCATTGTCCAAATTGTGGCAAAAAAGTTAAAAAGATTATTTCATGGTGTCATACTGCAGTTATTGATCCATCACCAGAACACAGCCGGACGGAAAAAAAGATAACTGACTACGAACATGCAGGCCTGTATAGTCATGCCGCAGAGTTAGCTGATAAATACTCGCATAAAACGAAAGATAGTCTTCTTAAAGAGAGGGCCTTAGAAAATTATAAAAAGGCTGGTTATAACTTTGATTCCACTACGGGCAATGACACCTAAAACAATTAAAGTTTAGAGTGAACTAAAGTGTACAGTGCCTAAAGTTATTAAATCAATTAAACCACTCAACTATTAACTCCCGGTATTCTTTGATTTTTGATACACTTTTGCTAAACATATTTTTTAGAGATTGGAGGGAAAAATAATGTCAGATTTTTTTCAAAATGGTGAAATAGCAACATTTCATAGATTAAAACAAAGGGATCTCAGAGAACTTGAGGGAGAACTTGACGAGGCAACGAGGCATAGGCCTATTTCCCTTGTCCTTCCATACATTCCAGTTGAGTTGCAAGGGCAAGGTTTTCCTAAGATTGTCGAAGAACTCAGGCATGTAAAATACCTTAAAAATATTATTGTAACCATAGGAGGGGCAAATGCAGAGGAGTTTAAACAGGCAAGGGAATTTTTATCTGATCTTCCCTCAAAACCTAAACTAATTTGGTGTACAGGTCCTGCAATTGAAAATATATATGGCATAATGGCTGAAAACGGGATCAATGTTGGTGGTGACGGCAAGGGCAGGTCTGCATGGACTGCTTATGGATATATCCTTGCTCGCGAAGATAGCCAGGTTATTGCATTACATGACTGTGATATTGTTACCTACGATAGAGATCTTCTCGCACGCCTCTGTTACCCTGTTGCACACCCAAACATTGGCTTTGGCTTTTGTAAAGGATACTACAGTAGGGTTACGGATAGTATGCACGGGAGAGTGACCCGGCTTTTTGTAACACCTCTTATCAGGGCACTGAAAGAAACCTTGGGATCGAATCAGTTTTTAAATTATCTTGATAGTTTTAGATATATCCTTGCTGGAGAATTTTCGATGGACGTAGATTTGGCACGTTTGATCAGGATTCCTGGTGACTGGGGATTGGAAGTTGGTGTTCTTGCTGAAGTTCACAGAAATTGTGCACTGCGCAGAATATGCCAGGTTGATCTTTCAGATAATTATGAACACAAGCATCAATCTCTCACCCTGAAAGATCCTAACAAAGGTTTACTAAAGATGGGGACAGACATTGCAAAATCCATATTCAGAACTATGGCAAGCATGGGATACACACTCACAAATGAGTTTTTTGTGACTTTGAGGTCAAGTTATTTGAGGATTGCTCAGGACCTTATTGCTCATTATGAATATGATTCTGAAATTAATGGATTAACATACGACAGGCATAAAGAAGGGAGTTCGGCTGAGGCATTTGTCGGGTGTATCGTTAGTGCTGGACAGCAGTTTCTTGAACTACCGTTTGATGTTCCCCACATGCCGAATTGGAACAGGGTGATCTCTGCTGTTCCAAATATCTTTGAGTTATTAATCAATGCAGTTGAACAGGATAACAAAACCTAATAGGTTTGATAAAGTTCCCTACCCCTCTCTTTTATACACGATACGTTTTTCTTTTGCTCTTTAACCTTTTAAAAGGGTATACATTTCAATACTGGGAAAATCTTTTTTTTGGACTATTCATAAAAAAGGGTATCCATATAAATCTTTAGTAACGTTCAAAAGTGTGTACCTGGAATAAAAATCTTTATTATTCTAATGCTCAAATCATAATATTATTGTGAGTATTATGGAAAAGCAAATAAATGGAAGATCATTACCTCATGATTCACCAATAGATCGCTTGAAGGAAATCTCCACATGGGTTTCCTCTGTGCTTGATCTGGATCGACTTTTAGAGCTCATTATAGATACGGCCACACAAATGATGCAGGCTAAGGCCAGTTCTCTCCTGTTATTGGATCAGAAATCGAGAAAACTCTACTTTAAAGTGGCTGTCGGAGAAAAAAAAGAAGAGGTCAGGAAATATGAGATTGACCTGGGTCAGGGAATAGCGGGTTTCGTAGCTGAAAAAGGGGAATCCCTTCTTATTCCCGATGTCAGCAAGGATCCACGGTGGTACAAGAAAATAAGCGAATCCATAGGTTTTCAGACCCGTTCGATAGCCTGTGTTCCAATGAAGGTTGATAGCAAAATAATAGGGGTTGTGGAAATAATTGATAAAGAAGATGGGAGTCAAATTCAACCTGAAGATATGAAAATCTTGAAAGTATTCGCTGATTTGGCCTCCAAGGCAATCAGCAATGCACAAAAAATCGATCAAGTCAAAAGAGAAAACCGGGATCTTAAAGAGGAGCTTGGAAACAAATACCAAATCATTGGTGAGAGCAAGAGGCTGCAGAAGGTTATATCCGATGCTTTCAAGGTGGCCAATTCGAAAAGTAGCACCCTGATATTGGGTGAGAGCGGAACGGGGAAGGAATTACTCGCAAGGTTAATTCACAGGGCAGGCCCCCGAAAAGATAAGCCCATGGTTGTTCTTAATTGTGCAGCATTACCTGCAACTCTCCTTGAGTCTGAACTCTTTGGTCATGAGAAAGGGGCCTTTACTGGGGCTGAAAGCAGAAAAATCGGAAAATTTGAACTGGCTGATGGCGGTAGTCTTTTCCTTGACGAGATAGGAGAGATGACGCCAGAAATGCAGGCAAAGTTTCTTCGAGTGCTGCAAGAGGGAATATTTTATCGGGTGGGTGGAAACACTCCAATATCGGTAGATGTCCGGATTATCTCAGCTACAAATAAAGATATTTCTCAGGAGATTAATGATGGAACGTTTCGGGAGGACCTTTACTATCGGCTCAATGTAGTCCAAATTCATATGCCTGCCTTACGAGAGATAAAAGACGACATACCCCTCCTTGCCACGTATTTCTTGCAAATATTTACGCACGAGAAGGGACTCCTCCATTTAGCGATCTCAGAAAGTGCCATGGAGCAGATGCTCGCATACGACTGGCCTGGTAATGTAAGGGAACTCAGTAATGCTTTGGAGCGCGCCGTGGTGATGGGTAACGGTCAGGAAATTTTGCCTGAGGACTTGCCCATTTGGGGTCCAAAAGAAAGCAATCCGGGCATGCAGGTAGGATTGACTCTTAAAGAGGCTATGGAAGACTTTAAAAAAGAATTCATTTCCTTAAATCTGAAACATACTGGAGGCAATAGAAGTAAGGCATCAAAAGTGATGGATGTTCAAAGGACTTACCTTTCCAGGCTGATATCCAAGTATCAGCTCTAAAAAGTCTTCTCAACAAGCTTCCCGCTATTCCAGGATTACACAAAATTCGTTTTTGTTTACATTTTAGCAAATAACCCCGACGCTTCATCGTCCCTCAAGGACTTCAAAATTCCTCACACTGACATTGGTAGGATGCTCATGTAATTGTGAATCCTTCATTCATCAGAATACGCTTCGCAAAACAATCGTAATAAACACACATTATTCTACAATTCAATGAATCGTATCGGTTTAATCATTGTTTTGTGACCCAAAAGGTAGAAAAGGAGAGAAGCTTTTGTAATCATAAGACATAAGGTGTCATCTTTTGTATACATTATGTATCATATCTCCCTTGCCTGGTTATCGGAAAAATCTATAATTTCAATAAGTTAATTAGTTTTAACATAAAGGCACAGTCTTTGCTTTACTTTGGTAATGAGATATCAATTGTGTGTATGATTTTTTTAAATCAGGGAAGAACAAAAGGATAGATTCAGAAGAGGCATAAGTATCTATTAAATAATGTGAGTCCATGAAAATAGAGCCTTCAGAGTGTCAGATTTGGGAGAATGGTGTCATCTGCCTACACTTTTATAGGCGCTTTCATTTTGCACGTGAGGGGAATAAAGAAACGAAAAATGGACACAAATAGACAGACAGAAATATTTTTAAAAGAACAGGGTATTATTCCCCTTGCCTTCGGCAAGGCAGGGAACTTTCCGCCCTGCTTATTCCATCATCAGGAGATGGTTCATGCGCTTGAAAGTGCTCAACAGGTTGATAAAGAGACCCTGATCAATACGCTTAATCACATCCATTTTATGGAAGAATCTATATCGCTCCAGCTCCGCCATCCGAAATACGAAGAAAGTATCCTTATAAAAGTATATCCAGAGCCCTGTCTCGGCGGAAAACTCGCATGCCGTTTGTCGAACAAGAACCTCTCAGGCTTTGATCTAAAGAGCTATCACATTATGCATCTTGTCATTAATGACGGTCGATCTATGATATTAGTTCCAGGTGCATTTCAGGAGATACATAGAAACCGCGTTACGATTCGATTACCACAAATAAGCTACGCTGTGGGGCAGCGGCAGACGAGGAGATATAACTGTCATGATGTTGTTGTCGAGATTATTCAGAGCGGTTTTGTCGCACAAGGAAAATTATTAGATTTTAGCCCGCATGGATTCCGTATTAAGGTAAGGCCCGTGTCATTTTGTTCCTTTCACTGGTTTGATCCCGATGCATTAGTCATTGTTCATCTACGACGTAATCAGCATATTCTCTTTTCTGGCCTCTGCAAGTGTATTCGCCAACAGGATGAGTTCCTTAATAGGGAGATTATACTGACTCATGCGGATACAAAGATCAATCAGTTCAAAAAAAGGAAAATCCGCAATCCTCGGCAGCGTTTGGTGCCACCACCAACAGTTACTTTTGATCATCCCTTTTTAAAAAAGCATGTGCAATTGGAGGTTGCAGGCATTTCCACTTCAGGATTTTCTGTATATGAGAGCGAAAACGATGGGATTTTTATGCAGGGCATGATCATTCCAGAACTGATGATAAATTTTGCCGGTGCCATGAGTATCTCCTGTGTTGCACAGGTAATCTACCGCTTGGCAGAGAAGGGGAGGGGCATCCGCTGTGGCCTTGTAATTCTGGATATGGATATTATAAGTTATAGTCGTTTGGCTCATATATTGACTAATGCCCTGGACCCCCACGCCCATGTTTCCAGTGAGGTCGATATGGACGCTCTCTGGGAGTTCTTTTTTAATACAGGCTTTATCTACCCTATGAAGTATCGTCTTATCCAGTCTCATAGGGAAGGTTTCAAAGAGATGTATAGGAAGCTTTATAAGGAGAATCCGGAGATTTCGAGGCATTTCACCTACCAGAAGAATGGCCGGATATATGGGCACATCTCAATGATTAGGGCATACGAAAGGACCTGGATGATTCATCACCATGCTGCAAGGATTATGGACAGCAAACGCCCCGGTTTTATGGTATTAAAGCAAATTATGTATCACATGAATGATATGTATCGCCTTCCTTCCGCACACATGGACTATGTGATGTGTTATTTTCGACCGGAGAACAGGTTTCCTGATTTTGTATTCGGTGGTTTTGCAAAGACACTGAAAAATCCTCAAGGTTGCTCTATGGATCTTTTTTCCTATCTTACTTATACTCGCATGTCCCGTGGTGCCAAACTTCCAGATGGCTGGTCGCTGAATAAATGCTCAGAAGCTGATCTGTGGGGACTAAATAGGTTTTATGGGCATCACTCTGGAGGACTGCTCCTGAATGCATTGGCTTTGGATAAAAAAGATACTGGCGATAAATCTCTGGAAGAGGTCTATAGCCAGCTTGGTTTTGTGCGAAAATGTGAGGTATATGCACTAAAATATAAGGCGGAACTAAATGCAGCCCTGATTGTTAATCAATCAGATTTAGGGTTTAATCTCTCTGAACTCCTCAATGGTATCAAGATTATGGTGACCAACCCTGAAGCTCTACCCTGGAATATACTGAACATTGCCATTTCACAATTGACTGATATATATCATACGGATAGGGTTCCTATATTATTTTATCCCTCCGACTACGTTAAATCCAATAGTATTCCATATGAGAAGCAATATCAGGCATGGCTCCTGAACGTTCAATATGGAAACGAATACACGGAGTATATGCAGAGGAAATTCAGGATAAGTTATAAATAGAGGCTTTTAGAAAAGCTTCCAACTCCTCTTCTCTCTTTTTCTTAAAAAAGACATTCATTTCATGTTTTCACATAGCTGATCTCTTCATCTTGCATATCCTAATCTGGGAAACGACATTGCAAAAGAAATCAGCGCAGCACCTATTTAAAGGCATTAGAATATAATTCCAGAATTATCTCATTTTTGAGGCCTTGAGTAAAATGAAAGGTTTTGAGATCGAGTTGTGCTTGACGATAGTGCCATTAAAAGTGTATGAAATATCAGACAGTGAAATCCAAAAAAAGTTTACAGAGAATCAGCCTTTATACCATATCTGAGATCTCTTCCAGTAGCTTACGTTGATGGCTTGGCAGCCCAGCCCTTACCCTGTGGTTATCATCGATTTTACCAGGGCGTGGAGAAATTTTTCATTCTATCTTATTTTGGCATTATTTTTGTATTTATTTTTGAATAAGCCGATAGTTTAAGAAAGTGAAGGCATGAAAGAGTGTATCATGACGAACAAAGCAGAAGAGAGAAGCTATCAATCCATAAAACAAGTGGATCAATACTACAGCGTAGAGTTTTCGCTCAGTGGATGCGCTTTTGCGTATCAATTCAAAATCCGCAAAGTATCATTGAAAGAAATCTGCGTATTGGTAAGAGAAGATTCTGATTTATTGAATCACCTAAAAGTTGGTGACATATTAAATTTGAAATACTACACGACTAATTCATTTCGGCCTGGTAAATATTTAAAAACGGAGATCAGGCATATTAGCAAAAATGATAAAGAACGGTTGAGAGGTATATGTGTGGTTGGGTTATTGGTTTTAGAAAATAACAATTTTTATAACTAATCAACTACCCCACCGCAAGCGGATTGGGTATTAAAAACACAATAAAATCGTCACATTGAAGCTCTATTAAAACCACCTTTGGTCTTTGGTTAATGCCAAAAAGGTATCCTTGGTGAGACGCATGAGCATGGGGATGTCTTTTTTTACTCCTGCAAGTCAAGGAGCACGTGTATGTCTTTTTTTATTCATGCCCTATAATAAATGCATCGGCGTGATCCCGATAATCGGGATGTGTCAGGCTGAGCACTATCCCGATAAATCGGGATAAGGCCGAGTTGCTCTACATCCCGATTATCGGGATCCTGTGAGACCCCGTGTTCAGGGCATAGATAAAAAAAGACATCCACGTACTCCCTATGAAATCCATAACCTTGAGGGTATTATAAAAGAGACATCCCCATACTCATTCACCAGGTAATTTAAAAGAGCTAAAATGTTATAAAATCCATTAATATAAATTGCAGTGACGTGCATTTTTTCTGTCAGCAAAAGGAAGACTCTAATCCTCGCATTCGAGATTTTCAGGATTAATGATCTTAGTAATCTCCGGCTGATAGGACGGTTTTTTACTTAATACATTATTAAGGAACCGACCAAAAATCATTAAAAGCCCCAATCCGAGTATACTTCCAATAAGGGTGGATACATTTAAATCTAAGCTATATAATTTACCGATAAAGTATCCAAGGCTTGCCCCTCCTACAAAGCCCGTTACAGGAATCATATAAACAATTAATGAGGCCTTTGTGACAGTGCCGGTAGGTATACCTATTTTTACCATATCTCCAGCCTTAGCGCCAATAGCATTTATTGTTTCGGAAAGCATTTCTTTTCCACCACCAAACATTTGACAGAAATTTTTTGCCACACATTCAGCGCACATTTCTTGTCTGTTCGTTAGAACCAATGCCTTTTTACCCCGTGCCTCTTTCACTATTCCTTCTGCCTCATTTATGTAAAACTTAGGTCTTTTCATCAGTTTCTCATATGTCTGATCCATATTATTAGATCTCCTTTAGATTTCTGCAATTACATCGATTTCAACCTGAGCTCCTTTAGGGAGTTTTGAAACCTCTATAGTTGATCGAGCTGGCTTGTTTAAAAAATATTTTTCATACACTTTATTCATTTCTGTAAAATTATCTATGTTCAATAGGTATACAGTAACCTTAATTGTTTTTTCAAGTCCTGAATGAGCCTGTTCAAGCACTGCCTTTAGATTTTCTATAACCCTTGTTGTTTCTTCAATAATTGTTCCTGGTTTCAACTCATTCGTTTTTGGATCAATAGCAATTTGCCCGGAGCAAAAAACAAGGCCCCCTGCCTGGATTGCCTGTGAGTAAGGTCCAATTGCCTTTGGAGCTTTTTTGGAAAATATCTGTTTCATTACATGTCCCCTTTTACTTTTTTTATACTATATAAGCCTTTATCAAATCTCATAATGTTTTGTTTTAAGCCTTCGTTATATTTACAGGGTCGGTTAACAATCTTAAATTTCAGCTATATTGTCATCTTAGGAATTTAAATAATATAGGATAGCAAAAGGTAAATAAAAAGCAAACCTGAATTATTGCTAAAAAGATTTTGAGCATGAGGGATAAAAACAGTAAATAATATCTTTTCTAATAATGGAAATTAGATTAAAATAACAAAAATTACTCATTTAATTTTCGGAAACCTTAATTATTTTAAAGAGAGGTTCTAAATGGAAAAGACAAATAAAGCGGAATCTACAATTGCTATACTTACTGGTGGCGGAGATGTTCCAGGTCTTAATCCATGTATTAAGACTCTCGTTTACAGGGCAGCCAGTGAAGGAATAAAGGTTATGGGAATACGCAGAGGATGGGCCGGGATTTTAGAGTATAACCCGGATGATCCCTCTACCAATGACAGGAGCATTCAGGAATTGATCCCGCCAGAGGTCAGGACTATTGATCGTTCAGGAGGAACTTATCTGCACACATCTCGAACAAATCCAAGTGCTGCAAGGGAAAAGGAAGTTCCCGATTTTCTTAAGAAACAGTTTGACGGAAAGGAGGATGTGAAGGATTTCACCTCCCATGTCTTAAAAAACCTGGAATATTTAAAAGTAGATGCCATTATTCCCATAGGAGGCGATGATACCCTTAGCTTTGCTGAAAGATTACACCGGGAAGGATTCCCTGTAATTGCTATACCTAAAACAATGGATAATGACGTTTTTGGAACTGATTATTGTATTGGTTTTTCCACGGCTGTTACCAGAAGCGTCGATTTTATACATGCATTAAGAACCTCGACCGGGTCCCATGAACGTATAGCGGTCATTGAACTATTTGGTAGGTATTGTGGTGAAACATCTTTGGTAGCGGCATACTTGGCAGGGGTAGACCGTGCCATTATTTCGGAGGTCCCATTTGACCCGAAAAGACTCGCAGAACTCATAATGAAAGATAAAAAAGCTAATCCACAAAATTATGCCATGATTACTATTTCGGAAGGGGCCAAGTTGACAGGAGGTGCGATGGTTTTATCCGGGGAATCGGATGCCTATGGGCATAGAAGACTGGGAGGAATTGGAGAGGAAACCGGAGCTATTCTCAAGGAACTCACCGGAGAGAATGTTCTGAATCAACGGCTGTCCTATCTTATGAGAAGCGGAACGCCTGATTCTTTAGATCAGATGGCAGCTGTTAATTATGCAAATACGGCTATCGATCTTTTTCTCAAAGGTGTTTTTGGGCGCCTTGTAGCTCTAAGCCGTGGAATCTATACAGATATCCCCCTCAGCACTATTACGACAGGCCAGAAAAGGGTGGATGTGAGAGAACTCTATGACATAGAAGAATATCGGCCCAAGATCCGCCATGTCAGCGGTAAGCCAATGTTTTTGTATTAGTGAAAAGCGATAAAGAACAAGGTAAGGATTACTGCAACTTTACGACACCTTGTCCCCGGGAAGGGGGTTGCCGTCAAAGGTAGTGAGGCAAGGGTGTTCGGAGTCACCACCTGAGAGGATCATTCCTTCAGAAAGCCCGAACTTCATCTGACGGGGTCTCAGATTTGCGACAATGATAACCTTTTTGCCAATGAGTTTCTCAGGGTTGGGATATGCTGAGCGAACGCCGGAGAATGTCTGACGCAGACGACCTTCCCCCAGGTCAACCATCAGCCTGATGAGCTTCTTTGAGCCTTCAACAAGGGAGGCCTCACGGATGATAGCCACTCGCATGTCGATCTTTGAGAAATCATCAATACTGATCTCTTGGTCGATAGGCGTAAGGTCATCTCGTTTATCTGGTAAAGGAGTTGCCTCTTCCTGCCTGGAAGGTTTTGAGTCTTTTCTGACCTCTTTATGCACTTCCGTGGTCTCTTTCCCGACCTTCTGAATTTTTGCCCATGTATCACGTAATGTCGCTGTGCGATTGAATACCAATGTTCCATCAGGAGAATCGGCAGGATCTATGCAGAAATAGCCAAGCCTCTCGAATTGATACCGACTTCCTGGGGTTGCACCTGTGAGAGAGGGTTCAACGCGGCAGGAGGTCAATGTCTCTAATGAGTTTGGATTCAAATATGTTTTGAAATCAGCACCATCCTTTTCATCGGTTGGGTTTTCCTTCAGAAAGAGATGATTATATAAGCGTACTTCTGCGTTAAGGGAGTGGGCTGCTGAAACCCAGTGTAATGTTGCCTTAACCTTCCGTCCGTCAGGAGAATCCCCTCCTCGTGTCTTTGGATCATAGGTACAATGAAGCTCAACGACTTCTCCAGTTTGTTCATCCTTAATTACATCAACGCATNTGATAAAATATGCGTATCGTAGTCGGACTTCACGACCAGGGGCCAAACGGAAGAACTTTTTTGGGGGGACCTCACGAAAATCATCTTGTTCAATGTAGAGCACTCGTGAGAAGGGAATCTTTCGTGTGCCCATAGATGGATCCTCTGGATTATTCACTGCCTCCAGCTCTTCCATCTTGTTTTCTGGATAGTTGTCAATGACTACCCGAAGTGGACGCAATACCCCCATAACACGGGGTGCTCGTTTATTCAAATCTTCACGGACGCTGTGCTCGAGCAGCGCTATATCGACTATGCTACCCCTCTTGGCTACCCCAATGCGCTCACAAAAGGTTCTGATTGACTCTGGTGTGTATCCACGTCTCCGCAAACCTGATATGGTAGGCATCCGTGGATCGTCCCATCCGGGTATATACCCTTCTTTTATTAATTGCAGAAGCATTCGCTTACTCATCACCGTATAGCTGAGATTAAGGCGGGCGAACTCAATCTGCTGCGGATGAAAGATGTTTAATTCCTCAAGAAACCAGTTATACAAAGGTCGATGATCTTCAAATTCGAGTGTACAGATAGAATGGGTGATTCCTTCGATGGAATCCGACTGGCCGTGAGTGAGATCGTACATAGGATAGACACACCACGTGTTGCCTGTCCTGTGATGCTCTGCGTGAAGAATGCGATAGATAACCGGATCTCGCATATTCAAATTTGGAGATGCCATATCAAT
>JGI10211J34971_10003736_pt1 | contig 12138 bp, 16 predicted proteins | sample Etolagsediment_FD_34971 | JGI IMG/M metagenome (IMG submission 34971) | reverse complement strand
ACTCACCTTTCTCTTTTTGCTTCTGGAGTTTTTCTTGTTCCTCCTTCTCTAAAAGAGAACGATAGTGCTCAACGTCTACGCCCTCGAACTTCTTTGAAACTTTGGCTTCGGATTTCCTACGGATCTCCGCCGCTATAGCATCAACCTGTTCCTGGGTGTATTGCTTGGTTGATTCAACGTCCTGAGATGGATTTTTTGAGACTTCCGCCTGAGGCTCAGTGCCCTCTGGTTTAGTGTCTATCGATGTTTCTGAACTCATCGTAGTTTGCTCCTTTTGTTAGCAAGGTTGGATTGACCTCGAAAGTAATCATATTTATACTGGTATAGCAAACAAATCTAATTGTTTAGATTTCCAATATGGTAATCCTTTTTTATCTTCAATGTGATAATCTATAGATCGTAGTCTTTCGCAAATGCTAGTATCTATATCGTATCCATATCGTTGTGCTAATTTTTTTTTGTATTCAAATTGGATAAGAGGGCGTTGTTGAACAATAGTATTCCAACTACCATTTATTACTGCTGTTTCCAATCCTTCTACATCTATTTTTATAAAATCTACAGATTGGAATTGATATGAATCCAATGTCCCGGTTGTTATAGTTTCTCCGCCGCGTTCATTGATAGCACTTGCGAAACTATTGTTGGGTCTATAACTCATCTGTGCTGTGCCTTTTTTATCACTTAATGCTATAGGATAAGTGCAGACATTATAGATACCATTTCGTTCAATCACCATCTGTAATTGATTATAAACATCTGCTATAGGTTCGAATGCCAATACTGATTGAAATATATGAGCATATTCTATGGCTGTGATTCCCATATTTGCTCCCACATCAATGGCCTTGCGAGCAGGACGTTGTTTAAAATATTCTTTTACCCAATCTTGTAGTTGAACTTGATAACCTCTGCCACCATCCTGTCCAATCCTATTAGACAACAACCAGTCATCTGCTCTGGTTCTATACCATTGATTAGTTTTAGGATTTTGATACCATTGCCATTGGGCCATATAAAGTATTTATTAGAATGTTAAAAAATGCTAATAAAACATATCAAGATCGTCAAGGCCCCAAGCATCATAATAACCAGTGGTTCGAAGTTGTTGTTGTGCATCTTTCAACTTACTTAGGTCCTGTATCATTATCAGGGGTGCCTTCTGGAAACTGAACTGCACTCCCTTGTGCAGTCCCTTGTTGTCGGGATGATCATACAATATCGCGAAATTGGGATTGTTCTCGTGTGCCTGCCTGCACAGGTTGGACAATCTCTTCTCCGTTATCTTGTATCTGACGTAAAGTATGACAATATCAAAATGGAAAGGAGCAAAAAGACCACAACAGTGGCCAATCTGATCCACGACATCAACTTTCGCTGGCAGGACATATAACGATCTCTCCTTGATAGTCCTTGCCGCAAAAGGGCACACTGCTTTTCCAGTCTTTGGATTCTTTTTAGCAACGTGCCCTTTAATCCAGTCGTAGACATCTTTGCTACTTACGTCTGCCACCTTTTTTGCCCTTTGATGTTTTCTTTTTGTTCATCATTGGTTTTCTTCTTCCAGATGCTTTAGCCATTTTGCCTTCCAGATGCTTTAGCCATTTTGCTCCTCCTGGGGATCCTGTTGGTCAACAGGGCTCCCGCCGTTTGTGTTGATAGAACCATTCACAGGCTCCTTTCCTTGATTGAGCGATGGGGCATACAGGGTAAGGTATTCCATACCCAAGTCGTGTGCCACTCGCTTTATCCGGACCAAGGCCTTACGGGCCCTGCTCGCGAATCTCTGAGATGGATTTGCCATCAGTTTGTCATACTGCGTGAAGTATTCCAGGCACAGTTTCTTGAACTGTGTGTGCTTGGCTGATTCAACTGGTCGCCTGTATAATCTCCTGATGCCCATTATAATTCTTCTGGTTTGATCGGTGTGAAGGATATGCTATGCCATGGTGCCACCCTGTTGTGATGGTTCCTGTAGAGTTCACCGGTCTGCACACTCTGTGCGGCCATATATTCCCTGTGTCCGTTGCCAAACATCTTGCGGGTTACCACCTTGACAGGTCGCCATTGCTGTCCCTTGGCATAATATTTCTGATGTCGGGTTGGTTGTCCCTTCCTGGTCTTGATGCCTGCCATGGTGGTCCTCCATTAGTAGTTTCTCTCTATCCATAAGTAGATTTCTATATTTAAATAGATCAATACCAAACAGGCCAGAACAAGATTTAACGTCCCATGATCCTGCGGCATAAACGATCTATCCAATCAAAGAATCTATCACACTGGTCAAAGAATTTTTCCAACCATCTATCTATCATTTCCGTTTGCCTCCATAGCCACTGGCCCTGATGGCACGTCCCTGCCTCTCGGCCGCTCGCTTGGTCCTGTAGACCTTGCCGGACCTGCCCCATCTGTATCCGCCTTTGACTTTCCTTACCGGCACGCTATCTCCAGGCCCTTATNGACCAATAGGCCGGTGACAATGATTTCTGTCCCTTGACTTTTTTCAGTATGGCTCCCATCCTGGCCATNAAACTTCTCTTCCTGGCCGGAATGTTGGATCGGATNCNCATATCTGGATCACCAAATCTCACTATGTTTACCTGATTGGTTGAGTTGTTCTTGACATATACCGCGAACTTCTTTGATCGTCCCGGTGTCCTGAATGGTCTATTGAGTGTTACTGTCCTGCCCTGATACGTTGCCATTGTTGTCCTTGAATAAAGTTGATAGTTCTGGATGTAGCGTCAGGATCTCTTCATTGGAGTATCCCTGTTCGATCATTTCTCGTAGGTGTGTGACTAGGTCAACAGCACCCGTTACCGGATCGTGTTCCAGGCCTTGGTCGGCCATTTGATTCTGCATCTCTTCCATCTCATCTTCATCCTTGGCCAACAGTTCCATCAATTTCTGATCTATGATGGTCTTGACATTAGGTGTGGCCGTTGCCGAATCTCTCTGTGCCTCGGCGGCCTTCTTGAGTATGTCCATATCAAGGTTCTTGTCCCTGATGTGGAATGCCATTGGATATTTTATCTGTCCATCGAATGGTGTGCCCTGCCATAGGCCCCAATCTCTGAACATCTGTTCTTCTGCCAGTTGTAAATTTTTTGCCTTCTCGCACAGTTTTGAATCCAACAAAATGAATTCCGACTGCATCGCCACGCCCGACATCTGTCTGGTCTCTATGGCCCTGATGGATCCCAGGTGTGCCATCCTGTCAATGGCCTTGACTTCCTCGTCAATGGTTTTCAGGATCGCTTCCAGGTTCTGTCCCGAAGGTTGCAAAAGATATGGTTTCAACGCACCATCCAGTTCGGCTGGCATGGTCACTATCGCACCTGCCCCCGCCGACGCTTCGGTCTCCCTGGTCTTGACCAGTGTGGGATGGTTTGTGATCCTGATCAAGGCTTCCGCCTCTGAATACATATTGTAGATGTGATTCTGCATATCAGCGATGTCGCCCACGTCACTGACACCGATGCCCCTTATTGGTCCCCTGTTGGCATAGACCCAGGTAACCGGCACCTTGCCCAGTGGATTTGGTCTCGTGCTGACCAACTCTATGGGATTCTTCTTGCCGGGTTTGTAACTCTCTAGATGTATCTCGTCTCTGGTCCAGGTCCTGATGTAGTATGTGGGTGATCTCGAATATGAACGGTCATCCTGTTCAAGGAATCTCACATACCTCAATTGGTAGTGTCCCGAATCCAATCTCTCCCAATCCCAGTCCAGGATGTTCTCTGGTGTGTAAATTGTAGAATAGGGTCTGATGCCCTGTTGTAATTCTTCCGCCTTGGTGCCAGCCTGTGATTCCGGTCTGTCTATCAATACCGCCACGTGTCCATAAACACTGCTCAACACATTGACGTCTCTCATAAAACTTGACCACGTCCTGCCTTCCATATCACAGTCCTGCAGGAACTGTTCCATCTCTGGTCCATCCAATGATCCAAAATCCCTCTTGGGTTCATTCCTGNATAGGAAACTGTTGTAGATGTGTATGCAACTCTTGACGTGATTGTCCATGGGTGTCTGGCTCAATCTTGATGCGTATTCNCCCGATGACTCGTAATGGTATTTGGTCAGGTAGTTGCCCTGNCTGTATTCNACNCCGCCCATGTATGAATTGATCAGGAACTTCCATCTCCTGATGTAGTTTGAATATTCTTCGTGTGTGGGTAATCCTTCTGGTGAATAACCACCAAGTTCTGGATCTCTGTTGACTAAACTAAATTCTGCCACCTATAACTCCTGTCTTCATTTTGAAAAATTCTGGTTCTGATGTTGTGTAATCTCTGGTGATTGGAAACAAGAAAGAAACTAGATAGCCTAATGCGTCATTCATATGATCGAACCCCTGTGTTTTGTCGGGGAGGTTGGTCCCCTCCTTGTAAACCTGTTTACTCACACTATTTAACAGATTCTTACACTTTGGATGTATTATGATGCCCCTGTGTCCAGCGGCGTTGAGGAATTTGCTGTTGACCGAATTGATCCTGTCTCTGATGGGCATATGCCTGCCAGGAACTTTGGTTATGAAACCGGCATTCTGCAAGATGCTGAGGTCGGTCCTGCCACCGGCTGATGTCTTTCTCTGTCTCGATGCCGGATCCGGATAGGCGAATATCTTCTTCAATTTGTATCTGTTGTGTATCTCTTCCACCAATTCATCTGTGTTGGAACTCCAAATGGTTATCTCATCAAAAATGAACACGATGCCTTGGTTTATGAAACTGACCACCGCACTCATCGGGTCCAAGTTGAAATCTATACCGATGTGATAGACGTTTTGTTCTTCTGGTATCTGGAAACTGCGGACACTGTCTTTCATATCAAAGCCGTAATAGACGATGCCTGAATATGTCTCCCAGGTGGCCTCGTATTCCTGCCTGAATGTCTTGGCGTCAAGATCCTGCCTGGCCTGATCTATCTCCGCCTGGTCAACCCAACCGCCCTGCAGTGTGGTGAACAGATATGAATTCCATTCTTTTTCAGCATCATCCAATCCCCTGTTATACAGTGTGTGGAACCAATTCATTCCCTTGGGTGTGCCACAGAACAATGCCTTGCCCTTGGTGTCAGACAGTGTGGGTCTGAGCACCTCAGTCCATGAATGCTCATCGATGTCGGCACATTCATCCAATACCAGGAAGTCTATACCAACACCCCTCAATGAATCGGGATTGTCAGCACCCCTCAGGCATATCCTGGAATTGTTCTTGAGTGTGATAGTCAGTTCAGCCTCGTTGATCCTCTTGTTCCATCTCAGGTCCGTGATTATCTTCTTGAGTTTGACCCAGGCGATCTGCTTGGCCTGTCTGTATGATGGTGCCACATACCAACAGACCTTTTCAGGTTCCCTGGCGTGGTAACAGAGTTCTCTGATGGCCAATGTGGTCTTTCCAGTCCTACGTCCGGCCACCACTGTCTTGAATCTGGTGGTATCCTTTGCCACTTGTTGTTGGCAATCTGATAGTTTCATAAAGTTATTATACTTTATCTCCTAGTATGATGTCAAATATCGCAGAAGCACCTATTGGTTTATGATTCTTCCCAAGGCAGAGGAGCCACTGTCTCGGCGTCGGTTGGTTGATCTTTCTGATCCAGCCATTGTTTGCCAAGCCATATCTGCATCCTGACATCTCCCTGTTTGGCTTTCTCGAACTGTGCCCGTCTCAGGGACATCTTGCCCTCTGATCTGCCTTTGTCGATCAAGGCCTTGAATCTCTTCTCCAGTGTTGAAACTGATGTGCCGGCCACCGCCGCTATCTCTTCATAGGTGCAGTGTATCTGTGCCAGTTTGAATATTAGGTCGTGGTCTAGTTTGTATGTCTTTTTCTTGTCAGTCATTATAGATGTTTGTTTCCTATCAGTATCCTGAATCTTCTAGAATCAATGTCGCCGTTGACTGTGGTTACCTGCACGTCAACGTCATAGAGGTTGCCCGTGGTGCCACCTTCCAATCTCATTGATACCACGGCCCCCGCTGTTGTTACGTCAGTGGCGGCATCAGTTGGAAACTGCAATGGTGATGAATCACCAGATATGCTCTCTATGGTCACAGTCGCAGTGCTGAGAACGTCTCCGGCATTGAGATAATCTGTGAAATCCACGCCATACTGTATGTTTGCGTCTGGATGCTTTTCGATGTAGGCACCCTTGTTGTCTCGTTTGAATCCTGTTAAATCTGCCATTATGTCTCTTGCCTCACTCTCGGAATTGAACTTCTGTTTGTGAACTGTGGTTTGAATATCTTGAATCTTCTAGTTTCCTGAGGCACTTTGATACTCCTTGTTTCAATTGTTATGCTATTTACACGAGTTTCTTGATTCACTGGCAGAGATCTAGATTCTATAGGCAAAACTATGGTCCTGATCTCTTTGTTGACCTTTACAGTGTTCCATGAATCAGGCAATGTGATCAATCTTGCAAATTGTAATGTGCTGTAGAAGAATTGTAGATCAAACACCTCTCCCCCAAACAACACATTGCCGTTTGACGTGAATGAGATCACCGAATCCAATGATCTGCTAGATCTGAATGTTGCGTTCGCATTCTGTGATGAATTGAAAGCGATGCCGTATGATTGTGTTGTTGATTGATCAAATATCTGGTTCGCGTTCTGTTGGCTATTGAATTGTGTTTGAAGTGTTTTTGCTCCTGGATTCCTGAATCTGATGTAGTCTTGCTGTTGAGTGAACTGAGACAGCAATGATTTAGTGTTGTCAAATATCACGTTACCATTGCCATCAATGGTGAATTCGGATTGCGGGGTTGATTCAAACAGGGTTGACCTGATCCTGCCCGCCACGGGGATGCTGGTTGAGACAACCGCAGTGTAAGTTCCACTACCCGACGCAGTTAGGCCACCATTGGCCTGTAAGATGGTCCCAACGGTGTATGCTATCAGTCCAGGATGCCATCTTCCGCCATACCATTCGTTCCAAGTCCTGTCGATGAATTCTGATTCGGCGAATTCATCCCAGGTGTAGTCATCCTGTTGTGCCATGATGTCATAGATCACACCACCAACGCTGATATTGGTCGACACCGCGTCAAACGTGGTGAAACCACCAACAATCAGGTTACCATTCTGTTCGGTCGTGGCTGATGACTGGGCTTGGGCCTGTGCTCCGAACAAGACGTTCCCATCTACCGAAACTGATGCGTTGGTTGATACGCTGGCCGTTGATCGCAGAATCAACCCTCCAGGCGATTGTAGACTGGCTTGTGTGGTCAGCGAGGCCGGTGATGACCTCGTCCTTGACATCTGTGCCGATGTAGTGGCCACCGCTGTAATGGTCTTGGTGGCGAAGATAGCCAATCCTGCCAGGCTGGTTATCGTGAATTCTGATGTGAGCGAAGCACGTTCGCGTAATAGATCGGCATCGCAACTCAAGGTCGCGGTGCTGGTGAGGTCTAGGCCTTCCAATAGGTAATCCACCACGACATAATCGCCAACGACAAAATCGCCAACAGAACGTGGTGGGATTACATAATCTTCTGGTGTAAAATAAGTGCCTATCTCATAGGCATCTAAATCAACTAGACCTTTGATAGCCATCGGGCTTGCTCCCTGTTGGGGATTAAGCCAACGATATAGTTAGGTTTCCTGCTGTGACCTGGAAGGTGTCTCCCGTGAGAACTTCCTTGGCATTATCAAGTTGTCCATAGAACAACACGTTGCCCGCCGTGCTGGCATCCATGACCGCTATGCAGGTCACTGTTGATCCAGATCCCGCCGAGTTGGTGTAGTCATCAGTCGCAGTGTCAAAAGTCACATTGGCGGCCGTTGTGGCCGAACCCCCTGATGCGGCGTTGAATGTCACTGCCTTTCTCTGATATGCAGAGGCCGATGAAGTGTCTCCGTAAGAGGTGATCTCATATTCTCCCCAGTTAGCGGCACCTTGTCCGGATGTTCCCGATTCCAGTGCAGTTAGGACTGTTCCCGCCGTGCCTGAGAACAATGCTAGATATAAAGTTGATGGTTGCGTGTAAGTTGAACCGCCTAAAACATGATCCAACAGTGCATCTTCCAAGTAGTTGCTGGCAGCACTCATAATTTTTTCTCCTTAATTAAGTTTTTGTGTTTGTTTGTTATAACACAGATATTTATTGGCTTATGCCACTTTGACTATGCGTAGATATGTCCTGTTGGCTATGTTGCCTGATGTTATGTTGGGGGCGAACGTGGCGTTGTGCTTGACCCTGAACGTGTTGCTACTGCCTGACACCACAACTTCGCCAAAGAACATAAGTCCGTCTAACACGGGATTGCCGTTGTAAGTGATCACGGTCAGTGGATCACCGTCTGGGTCCTGTAGTTGAAAGGGAGCACCTGATCTTACACCTTGACCACTGCTGTTGTTACCGTTTGCGGTCCAGCACCATACGAGATACGTGCCCACGCCCAGTGTGAATTGTCCCGATGACAGGCTGGTTATGCCATTGGGATCACTGGTGATTGAAGTTATGTCTATCTGTGGGTCAGTGCTACTGACCGCCGTGCCTATTTGTAAAATCGCTTCCTGAAACACAGCGGCCTGTGTCTCGAATCTTGAATTGGTTGAATTATACACCAAGGTGTCCTTGTCGCTGGGTGATGCGATATCAAACATATCTATTATGCTGTTGGTGTTGTCTATGTTCTGCTTGATGTCAGCACGTGCCAGTCTCGGCTTGTCAGAGCCGCTGTCCACGTTGTCAGTTGATGCTTTTGTTGAACTTGGCCAAGTAGCCATAGTGTTATCCTCCTATCTTAATTATTTCAATCACCACGTCTAATTGTTGTGGGTTGGTCCCACCATCATATGCCAAGGTGTTGGTGCCACCTGGATCATAGAACACGTAGTATTTCGGTGTGACTCCCGAGGGCACGGTGAATTTGTATGCGTGGCTGGCGGCTCGTGCCGCGGTGTCATTGAAGAAACTGCTGTAGTTGTCCCACCTTGCCGGGTAGTTGTCCGTGCTGTCGCCATCGTCCTCAATGTTCATGATAACGTGTCCAAGCCAACTGGGTCCCTCAACGGAACCAAACGCTCCTAAGTTGGTTATGTAATAACTCTGCTCACTCTGTGTGTTGATCAAGTATGTGCCCTCTGACAACTGGAAGCCATCCCCGGTTATGTCAGTGATAAGACCAAAGGGGTCATACTTCAGTCGCCTGTTCAGCATCTTGTTCCTCCTGCCGTCAGCAGTGGTTGGATAGATGCCGTCATCGTCTTGTGCGTCCGCTAGGCTTGTCTCAAATCCATTGTAGATCAGGAACGCCTTGGCCAGCGACTGTGATGTTGTGGTGTTGAACTCACCCGCCGTGTTGTCGTATGTGAGTATTGAACCGTTGGGTGTGCTAGTTGGGATATTGAATGTGTCTATGATGGCATTGACGTTGTCCATGTCCTGCTTGATCTGGACCCTTGACAGATTGGGCACATCTGTGCCTGAATCAATGTCTGTGGTGGTTGCCTTTGATGCTGATGGCCAAGTCGTCATTGTCTATCTCCTCAAGCATCTCTGGGTGTGAGGTCTGTGGTGAATTCCACAGTGTGTGTGCCTGTGAGTCCATATTCATTGTCACCGTCAAACTCAATTGTCCAAGTGTTGCTGTTGGCTGGTGGTTGTGCTGTGATGATGGCAGGCACATTTACCCTGCCCTCCATATCATTCAACCAAACCTTGTCATTCACGTTAAATGGGTGTGTCATATTATTCTGGTCCTCCTGATGCTGATTCTATCCAATTACCACCTGTTCCACCACCAAACTGTTCTGCCCACGTGGCTGACGTGGTGCCACCACTCTGTAGGTCTCCACTGGAATCCACATACAACCAAATTTGTGGTGCGGGCAGTGTGCTGGATGCTGTGCCATCTGTGCCCAGGTCCTGCCATCCCGATGAATATATGGTGCTCATGTTTGAGTCTAAATCTATTGCACGGTTGTCACCACTCTTATACCAAATGTCAGCCAGTTGCATGGATGATGCCCTAAGGTTGCTTCCTGTTCCATCTACATCTCCAGAAATTTTGGTGCCATTGATCATAAACCATTGCGAGTTGGTGCTTGTCCCACCACTGGTCACAGTGTTGCCACCAATTGTCTGTTTGACACCATCCAACCAAAGTTCTGAGTTGGTGGTTCCCCCTGATTTGAATTCTATGGCACAGTGATGCCACTGATCATCCAGATAGGTGTCTGCGAAAGTTGTGCCACCTGGGAAGTAGTTAATCACTGCTGTTCCTGAACTGCCTTGGATGATGGGTTCTATTCCAGAGGAGTTCATTGTGATTGTGTGCGACTGATCGCTTGCACCCAACATTCTCATCACAGTCCAGGCCCCATCCGCTATGTCACTGGCAGTGCCCTTGAACCAAAACATCGCTGAATAACTGTCATCTGAGAACCAGGTGTTGCCTGCTCCCCTGTCACCTATGAGGTTGTAGGCTCCTTCCGCGGTGTCTCCATCATATTCTGATTGAAAGTAACCAGTCCCCGCGGAACCTGCCGCCGCTGGTGCCTTGTGTGAAAAAATGCTCTTTGCGAAACCTAATGGCATTGGTGTCCTCCTATGCGAATGCTTGTGCTATGTTGCCAAGGTAGTTGGTGCCATCATTCACAATGGTTACAACATCAATGCCTGATGCTGTGGTTGTGAGTGTGGGTGCCCCACCTGGGAACTTGACTGCTGTGGATCCATCTGTGCCAAATGTTGCTGTTCTTGACCCTGTGCCATCCTGTGTTATCACAATTGAAACTGTGCCACCTGTTGGTAGATTTGAAATGACAAATCCTGTGTTGGTTGCCAATGTCACTGTGTGTATTGGTGCCAATGAACAGTCCACTGTGATGGTTGATGATGACGTCAGTGAGTTGATGTCTTCCTTGTATGACTTGTTGAATCTAACTTCGCCATCCAAGTCAATCTCACCTGTGCCATCTGGTGCTATCACAATGTCGCCATTGGATACAGAAACAATTGAGTTGCCATTCACATCAAGATTCCCACCCAACTGTGGTGTGGTGTCTGACACAACGTCTGCTATCTTGCCATCCAATGCTGATTTGATTGCTTTGGCAGATGCCAGTGTGTCATCTGATGCTGAAACTGATGCGAGATCTGTGTCCAACACACCTGATTTCAAATCCGCCACGTCAATGTTTGCGATTGAGTTGCCTGTGCCTTCCACGTCAAATGTCTTGTTGGTCAGTGTGTCTGTGCTTGAGGCAGTGATGTATGATCCCAGGTCAGAGATGTCAGCCTCTGCGATTGTGATCGTGTTGTTGGCCGTGTCGATGGTCTTGTTCTGCAAAGTGTCTGTTGAGGTGGCAGAGATGCCTGAACCCGTTATGGTCAGTGTGTCACCTGAAAGTGCGGTGCTGGCAGTTCCAGATCCCGCTATGGTTATGGTCTTGTCAGCGGTTACCTGTAACACTGTTGATGAATCATCCGCTATGCCGAATGATGCGTCCCTGAGGTTGATCAGGTTGGAATCCATCTCAGCGTGTGTGAGTGCTGATGCTTTGTTTAATGTGTCTTCAGTTACCGTTGATGTTGAACTGGCTCTAGTGACTAGTTTTGCTTTGGGCATTGATCATTTGCTCCTTGATTGTAATTACTGAAATATTTATCGCTTATCGATCTTTACGTGTTGTAGTAGGGTATCTGATATTCAGTTCCATTTATCTTTATCTTGACATATCCAACCGGATTGGCCGTCAGTGCCGATGCCGCACCATTTGAACCTATCGTGGTGCTGGTTGCCGTTGCGAGATTGATCCTGCCGGTGCCTTTTGGTGCCAACTTCACTTCGCTGTTGGTGAGCACAATGCCATAATTGCCACCTGAGTATCCATCAGTTGTGAGATAGATGTATTTTGAATCGGCCACGGTCAGTTGGGCGTTGCCACCACTGGTGCTCTTGGTCATGAGCAAGAAAGGTTCGTTGTTAGTGCCAACGTCTGTGAAATCCGCACTGTTTGGTGCCAAAGCCAGCCTGCTTGACGTGGCCAAACTGGTTATGAAGTTGTCAACTTTGACAGTGTCGCTGTTGAGCACAACATCGCCCGTGCCTGAAGGGTCCAGTGTGAGGTCAGCGTTGGAAGGTGATGAAATAGTTGACCCGGTCGCGGTGAGATCACC
>JGI10211J34971_10003735_pt1 | contig 12138 bp, 9 predicted proteins | sample Etolagsediment_FD_34971 | JGI IMG/M metagenome (IMG submission 34971) | reverse complement strand
TTAAATATAAATATTCCATTTTTTACAGAATTAGTATTAATTTTATCAAGAATGGAACAAAATGATTTTCAAAATTTAAATAATTTTATACAAAAAGAAAAACGTTCAGGACAAGCTCCAAAAAATGAAGAGAATTTATCGAATCAGAAAATTTATGAAAACCGATTAAATCATTTATATATGTGTAATCCTTATCACCCTTTATATGAAGAATATGAACAAGAATTTACGTCCATTCCCTTTCATTTATCAAAACATGAATGGAAACCAAAATATTATGAATATTTTACCCATGTAAAAAAAGAAAATTATAATCGAATACGAAATCAAATGGTTTTAGAATATCTAACATCATTAAAATTTACATTATTCTATTATAATCGTAAATGTCCTTCTTGGTCGTGGTATTATCCTTTTCGTGTCCCTCCTTTATTTTCGGATATTTATACAAACCTTACAAAATTTAATCTAGATATAAATAATGATATAAGATTTCAAGAAGGAGTTCCTTATTCTCCTTTCGAACAATTAATGTTTATACTACCTCCGCAAAGTAAAGAAATTATACCAAAACCTTATCATGAATTATTTGAAAAATATAAAAAATATTATCCAACATCTTTTCGTGTCGATGCATTACATGGATTAAAATATATTTATAGTGAAGCAATCTTACCAGAATGGGATTCGTCCTTTTTAACTCTATTATCGGAGATTCGAAATAAGGAAAAAAAATTATTACCAAAAGAAAAAGAACGAAATACCATTCATTATTCTCTATATCGAATGTAATTTTTTTTAAGAGAAAAAAAATTAGTCTATAAGAAAAAAATGTTTTTAAAATTATTGTTCCTCTTATTATTTTTATTCGTTTTATTTTTACTATTCTTTTTCATTTCAAAACGTAAAATTCCTATTCTTGAATATTATACTCCAACAACATTATATGATGGTATTTATATTATAAATACTGTTTCGACAAAAGTAATTTGTATCGAAACCAATGAAAATGATGGATTACAAATCTCTATAAAAGACTCTAGTAAAAATCCTACCTATAATGCAATTCTAAAAATGAATTTAAATAGTGGAAGTGATATTCTTGATATTCAGTGTGCGAATGGAAATTATTGGTATTTTAATTATAGTTCCGATTATGGTGTAGAAACAAAATGTTCCAACGTTGGAAATTCAAACGTTGGAAATGGGGAAACCATTGATTTATCTTCTATTCCTACGTCACAAATTTTTCAAAATGCATTACTCTTTGAGAACGGGACAATGATTACCTTTGATATTACAGGAACTCATATGATAATCTCAACCATACCAACAAATTCTTCACAAAGTTCCCAATGTATCTTTGCATTAGGTTCTTATGATACAGGTAATTTAGCAGGAAATACAATGGTATTATTAGATACTGTTGGAAATATTCCTAATAATTATTTTTATTATAATGGTTCTTGTGGGGTAAATAATTATGGAGGAAATAACGGTAGAAATGGAATGAATCCATTCGAAACCATTGCTATCTATGTTCCAAGTAATATATCTCAAAGTATTCTTCCTTTTTCAAATGGTTGTTTTATTGATGGAAGTATTTCTAGTTTTCCTACTGGAACACAGTGTTTACGATTTATTGGTACTAGTGGAATTATTCAATTTAATTTAAATAATACCGATGATATATTGCAAATATGGAATCCTTCTCTCTCGAATTATTTTTATTATAATTATTCTAATATAGTTGGAATTTCAGATACAAAAAATAATATATATACTTTTGGAAAATCCTATTGGAATATGTCTTCTTTACATTTATTACCATATACACCAAGTATTCCTTTTAATAGTATTCGTTATTCTTATATCGATCAAATCTTAATTTATAATCCAACTTCGAATAATAATCTTGCAATTTTAATTCAAGTCGATACGAATACTTATTTTAATAAAACCAATGTTCCAAATGGTGCAAATAATTATGCAATTACGATTTCTTCTGTTTCTTATAAAAATGGAACTATTACATCAAATTCAAACGCAACTTCTCAATTCTTTTTTAATTTAAATTCATCTTCAAATTCAGATATGATTGATTTTAATTTTGGAAAAACATATTTTACGATAAATAATAATAATTTTTATTTAAATACAAATTCAAAACAATTTTCCTTATCTTCTAATCCTTCATCACTTGCTATTCGAAATAAACCTACGAATCTTTTAGTCTTTGAAAATACAATGAATTTCCAAGGAGGAACACAAATTGGAATTGATCCAAATGGAAATTGTCTGTGGAGAGGTTCTACCATTCAAATGGAATTTAATATTGCACAATTGAATAATGGGTGGAATTTTTGTACTTATGGAATAAATTCAGATGGAACCATGAATTATAATATAGATAATTTATTTTCGAATAATACAAATATATCTTTTCCAATTGGAATGAATATTTCGTCCGGAATAATTCATCATGTTACTACTTTTGGAAATTGTAGTATTCCATTAAATAATTATCCCTCTATAACGGAAACAACTGGAAATTTTATAGTAGGTGCATCGATTGATCAACCTCTTAATTCTAAAACTCCATCAAGTTGGCCTTGTTCCAAAGTTACTGCATTAAATCCCGAAAATAATAATTTAATTATTACGTTTCCAAATGGATATACGGACACTTCTGGAAAATCAGTCCCAATTGGTTCTATATGTGTTATCGAACCAAACTTTATACCTTCCATACTTGTTTCAAATATAAATACATCAAATATTATGAATGGAACATCAAATATAGGATTATTATCTAATATTATATTTTCAAATGGAATGCAGTTTTATGCTGGTAATGGTTCTTTATCCTTACAAGGATTTTCAGGAACATTTACGACAAATTTTAATCAAACTCCTAACAATAATTCTTTAGCATTTTCGGTTACAGAAACAAATCAACCACCTCCAACTATTACATAACCTTCTTAAAAAGGATCGATTATAAACTAAAATTCTTCTTTATGTTCAGGAAATTTTATTCGATAAGGTACTATTATTTAAAAAAACATTCTAATCCTGTATCTAAAATTTTCTTATTTATATTTTTTTTTGAAAAAAAAAAATAATCTATAAGAAAATGATTTTAAAAATTATATTCTTTATTCTATTCATCATAATTTTATTCTTACTTTTCTTTTGGATCTCAAAACGTAACATTCCTTTTATCGAACATTTTTCAAATATTGCATTATATGATAATATTTATATTACAAATACAATAAATAATAATGTTATTTGTATTGAATCTGGAAATAAAGGTCTTACTATCTCCATGACAAGTAGTATTATTGATTCAAGTCCTACTTATTATTCTATATTAAAAATGAATTTAAATGGAAATAATTTAAATGGATTTAATGATATTGTTGATATTCAATGTGCGAATGGAAATTATTGGTATTTTAATTACGGATCTAGTTACGGAACATATGGGAATGCACCTTCTGGAACTTCTAATGAAAAAGCAACGACTCCAATCGATTTATCACAAGTTCCTGCCTCTTCTATTTTCGAAAATGCATTACTCTTTGAAAATGGAAGTATGATTACGTTTGATATTACAGGAACTCATATGATTATTTCAACGGTTCCCGTTGCATCGATACCACAAAAGGTTCAGTGTATTTTCGCGTTAGGTTCCTGTGATAATAATAATTTAGCAAAAAATACAATGGCGATTTTAAATATTGTAGGAAATCTAACTCCACCTGCTAATTATTTCTATTATAATGGAAGTAGTGGATATAATAAAGCAGCAACAAATAATGGTGGTTTTCTCCTAAATCCTTTTGAAACAACGGCTATTTATGTTCCGAATAATACTCGTCAAGGTATAATTCAATTTACGAATGGTTGTTTTATCGATGGAAGTATAGCTACTTTTTCGAATGGACAACCAAATCTTCGATTTGTTGGAATGGGTGGTATAATTAATTTTCTTTTAGATGGAACTCAAGATATATTTCAAATATGGAATCCTATTATATCTAATTATTTTTATTATAATAATAAGCATCAGATAGGAAAAACAAATACAAAAAATAATATGTTTACAAAGCCAAAAAAACAACCCTATTGGAATATGTCTTATGCAAATATCGGAGGTATGTCTCCTGTAAATTTATCACCTTATACCCCAGTAATAGGAAATTCAAAAGATAGTAATAATAATATATCCTATCGTTACGTCGATCAAGTTCTTATTTATAATCCAACTTCTAATACTAATTATGCAATCTTACTCCAAGTTGATACTTGTCTATGGGGTCAGAATATAGGAAATACGGTTCAAGGAACAAATAATTATTCTTTAACTCTTTCTTCTGTTATTTATAATCCTATAAATCAAACCATTAGTTCCAATCCGAATGCAATCTCTAAATTTTCTTTTAATTTTAATTGTGGAGAAGGAGATTTAATCGGGTTTATTGTTAATAATGGTAAATCAGTTAATAATTATACCAATTATTTCTATTATAATGGTCCAAATAATAAATGGGGTAATAATTTATCAAAAGGATCGAGTAATCCATATGGTCTTTCTACCCCAGGAGGTCGGACATTTTCGGTTATGCCTAATAATTTACCTTGGAATGCTTCTTCTACCAATTTATCAACCGCATCTAAAAATATCTATGCCTTCCGTAATACCACTCCCAATCTTTTAGTCTTTGAAAATACGATTAATCTCGAAGGAGGAATACAGATTGGAATTGATACGAACGGAAATTGTATTTGGAAAGGTTCTGTAGGACAATTAGAATTTAATCTTGTTCAACAAAATATGGGAAATAATTTTAATATATGTGGTTTAACTTCAAATGGAACGGTTAATCTTAATCTTAATAATTGGACTTATAATGGAAAAAATACAGGAAAACCCCTTCTAAATGGAACATTAAATTCGGGAATACTTCATCATATTTTATCGTGGGGATTTTGTGGTATTGATAAAGGAATAAAACAACGAAAAATTACGAATACTACAGGAGATTTTATGGTAGGTGCTAATATTGATCAACCTCTTGATTCGAATACACCATCAAGTTGGCCTTGTTCGAATGTTACCGCATTAAACGCTAATTCTAATAATCTATACCTTACTTTTCCTAACGGATATAAAGATAATTCTGGTCGTTCGTTAAATAAAAGTTCACTATGTGTTCTCGAACCTTTTACCCCTCTACAACTCGTATCTCAAGAAACAAATATAAATATAGTAAATGGAAATACGATAAATAATCCTATAACACAAATCATGTTCTCGAATGGTATGAATTTAACTAGTAATAATGGTAATTTATATATACAAGGATTATATGGTAGTTACTTTACAACTTTAAATAATAGTTCAGGTTCTTTCGTTCAAGTTCAAAATAGTATGCTTCGTAATGGAGGTTCGAATAAAAATTGGACTATTGATTATACTGGATATAACGGATTTGGAACAAATTCTATTACATCGAATACATTCGGAATTACTTTTTCTTAATTTATTTTTTCGATAAAAAAATAAATTTTAATCCTCTAAATCATCTAAATTAATGGTTGGTCCTTTCATCTTCTTTTTTGGAGCAGAAGGTTCTGTCGTCTTTGTTACAGGTTTTTGAATATGGTTCATCATTCCCATTAAATTACTTCCTGTCTTCTTTAAAATTAATTTCGAAATAATAAAGATTACCGCATTTAATACAATTAATCCAATTAAACGAAATTCAACAGGCCACTGTTGTCCCTCTGGAACATACGACTTCTGTCCTAACTCGATCAGTAATCTCTCATACTGATTCATATTTAATATCTGTTGTTGTGTAAACCCACCCATATCAAACTTTAACCATACCCCAAAAATAAACTCAAATACCATAAATCCCCCTACTAATATATTCTTATAATTTTCAACACTCGAATCTAACGTTAAATGTCGTAATTGATTTTCATAGGTTTCATTCATCTTCTTTAAACTACTATGAATGGAGAATTCTGGAATATCGACATTCTTATAACTCTTCTTTAATAATTCAAACTTAAATAATAACTCTCTCTTCTTATCTTCTTCATCTTCTGGTTGTTCTTCGTCTAAATAATCAAGATTTGGAATAACACGATTTGATTTTAACATTCCATCTCGTTGTAAATCGGATAATCGTGGAGGTGAAGGTCTCTTCTCCGTCTCTTCCCGTAACATCTGTTTTAACATTGTCTTCTTCTCATCTTTCTCCGATAAAAAAGATCGTTCTGATTCTTTCTCCGATTGATTATCCTCGATAACCCTCTCTGATGGTGGTTTCATATCCGAATAAGTAGATTGTTCATCTTCTTCCTCCTCTTCTATACTCTTTGAAGAAGAAACCGTAGAATTATCTTCTATCATACTCTTTGAGGAAAGTATACTTTCATCTTCCGATAGATCGGAATCTTCCTCTTCTATATCAGACTGTTCTTTTATGACTTCCATTGGTTTTTCTTTTATTTGTGGTTCATCTTTCGACGAATAAAAACTAATAACGGATTCTGCTTCATTTGGATCATAATCACGATTTAATAGATCCGGTTTCACCTTATCTTTATTCTCTAAAAGTTCAAGATACATACGAGGCATTCGAGGAAATTGTTTTGTTTCTACTATAGTTTCTTCTTGTATCTCATTAGGAACTTTAATAACATTTAGTTTTTTTATTTCGTTCATTTTATTTCATTATGTTTTTTTCCTTTAAATACTTTTTATAATTTTATTCTTTTTTCAAAAATTAAACCCATACTTTTTTGGTGTGGAAAAATTGTTGTAAAATCATTATTTTCAATATAATCGACTTTATAAAAATTCTTTCGATATTCTTCAATCGATAATTCCCCTCCATAATCTTTTAATAATCTCCAATGAGGTGCCTTCATTAATTCTATTTCATAATTTGGAAATAAATCATAATACATTTTCTTTAATAAAGATATACTTTGACTATAAATTGGATTTACTTTATTATATTCAATAAATGCATAACAACAATTAAACGAACAAAATATACCATCGGTTAAATAATAGTTCGATGGTTGTATCTCTAAGGAATAATTACTATCGTCAATATTCTCTTTTGTATTCTCTAATTGTTTTGTCGTGATTGTCTCCTGTAAACAATAATTATTTTTTGTAATCTCACTATAATATTTTTTATATAATCGAGAACATTTATATGTTACTGGACACCCTATCGGTTGATTTTCAAAAGAATGACGACACCAAAAACAATGTATGTTTGTCTTCTTTGGTAATTCCTGATTTAATAATAAATCCTTCATTGTTACAATACATATATGATCATTCTTTGCCTCATCAATATATGAAAAATAAGAACTCTTTAAATTATCCTTTGTAATATCCGAAATCTTTGTCTTGGATGTTATTAATTTCTTTTCATTCTTATTTTTTTCCTTATAAATTAAAAAATTATATTTTTGATCGATAATTGATGCATCAATATGTTTTAAATTTACAAAAGGAGTTTTCATTTATCTATTTTTTTTTATTTTTTAAAATATTTTTTTTTTTCATTTTTCATAAAATGAATACTATACAAAAACAAATTCAAGATTCGATACAATCTTCTGCTGGTTATTTCCCCCCTTCGGAAGAAATTTATAAAGTTCAAACCGATATCAATGTTTGGCCTTATAATCGTTATTTTCGTGGTTCTCCTTCGTCGGAAGAACCTATTATTTGGGAACGAGAAGCTGGATATCAAGAAATACTACCTCAAAAACCAACTCAATCCATGTTAACTTTCCAAAAAGAACCCTATCCAACCACTTGTTTTCAAATTCCTTGTTCAACCACTCTTCCTTGTCAATCGAATAAATTTAAATCATCCCGAAAATCCTGTATTTATATTTCTCCATAAATTTTTATAATATTTTATATTATAAAATGACATCGAGTAATGAAGAATTTAGAAATAAACTACTAAAACAAAGAGATTTAATCTATTGTTTAGAAGGAGATAATTTATCAAAAAAAAATGAACAAAGAGTACAAAAAATTAATGACATTTTAGCAAAACTTGGTAAAAATCAATCTGGATTCGAAAATACTCGTCATGTTGGATTTCATCCAGTTCCTATTCAAATAGAAAATAAAAATATTCATGGTAGTCCTTCAAACATCTCTATCGATCCATTTAATATGGAATATAACCGACGAAAAGAACCGGGATATGGGGGGTCCGTCGAAAGAAAGCCTAGACTTCAAAACATGTATCAAAGATTGCCCTTATCATCAATAATTCGTAAAACTAATGAAGAAATATTTATTGAAATGTGTAAAAAAATTAAAACGGAAAAAATAAATCATCCTAATCTTTTTCATTATATCACAAATATAAGTCCAGGTTCTTTAGAATTTAAAATTAGTGAACCTTTAATGGAAATCAAGTATGAATTAAACAGACGTTCAAATTTAAGAAATGAAAAAAAAAGAGATACAAACAATTGGTGGTATACTGTAAGTTCGGGAACAAAAAATAATCCTGATAATCAAAAAAGATGGTTACTTATTCCTCCTGATACACTTGGTGCAACAGATATATCGGATTATTGTAAAAATTATAAAGAAAATGCATTTATAGATTTATTTAATGCAATTAAAGATTTAAATACAATATTGGTAAAAAGATATAATATTCAATATACTATTAGTACAGAAGGTCTTAAAGAAGATATATTACATATTCGTTTTACACCATTCAATCCATAATTATGTTTAAAAAATGTATGTTCTATTTATTTTTAAGAAAATTAACAAAGAATTTAAAATTATTTTTTTTTTGTCTTTGTATAAACTAAAAATAAAATACTAATATTTTTTACTATTTTATAATAAATGAGTGATGATGAAACAGTAAATAATGGTATTCTCAAACCAATGAACTTAAGGTTGACAAATATTATAAATAATACTATTATAAATAATAATAATTTATTACAACAAAATAATGAAGAAGAAACATTAAAAAAAAATTTATCTTTACTTTATATTTTTTATTTATTACGTTATAATGATGGAAATAATGATTTATATCCTAAAATAGAAACATATTTATCGTTAAATACCAAAAAAAATATAGATCCTTATTCCATGTCTCAACACGATACAAAATTAATGAATAATAATCAAAAAGAAATTAAAAATAGATTAATATCATTAAAAAATTCTTATTCAGATCCTGATATTGAAGAAATTGAAAAAGTGATAGATGGAACCTCTGATTTTATCTATAATATTTCACAATATATTTTAAAAAATAATAATAAAAATAATAATGAAAATAATAATAAAAATAATAATGAAAATAATAATAAAAATAATAATGAAAATAATAATAAAAATGATCTTATTGGAAAGATTAAACTATTTTTAGAAAATAGTTCAGAACCTTTGTATTATCACGATCGTGTTGACATAAATTTAAATAATGAAGTAGTGCATTTATATAACACCGATTATGAAATTGTTGCAGGTAACCAAGATGATGATCTAATTTTAAGAAAAGTTACTGGTAATAATAATAGTCTTAAAAAATTTATTAACGTTTTAAAAGAAAATAACGTTTTAAAGTATTACGTTGCTGATAATAATGCTAATATTAATAACCCTTCTGAATATACCTTTCTTTTTGTGGATGATGGTTGGTATTGGGTTGATAATAATAATAATAAATTAAAAATTAACCAAAATGACAAAGATTATATTTATCAATATAATTGTAGATTAAGTCTTTGGGGGTGGTTTTGTGGTTATGATGAACCAGGGTTAAAGGTTATAAAAAGTAGTGGAAGTGAAGAATTACTACCAAAAGGAAATACATATATTTATAATAAAAGAATAAAAAATATACCAAATGATGAAAAAAAATTATTACTATTAGCAACTATTGAAGAATGTAAAGAAAAATGTTTATATGATATAGTTAGTTTTGAAAATAAATTTAACAGTATTAAAAACGCTGTCTTTTCAAATTCATGTAATATTTATCAATATAGTAAAATTACACGAAATGTAATTGAGTATATACGATTTAAAAATCCGAAAAATTGTATGATTTAAAAAAATGATTAATTTATAAAAAATAGTTTTTAATAAATTAAAAGTAGTTTTTTATAAATGTTAAAATTTTGTTCTGCGTTTTTATATGATCAAGCATATTTTGGAGGGTATCCATCAAAAGAAAATTTTCAAGAATTAGTTGAAAATGATTTTACTTATTTTATAGATTTAACAACACTACGAGAAAGAAAACGATTAGATTTTGATTATAGTTTAGAAATTCCAAAATATAACGATTTATTTTATATAAATTATTCCATTATCGATAATAATATACCATCTTCACAAATATTATTTTTAGAATTTATAAATTTTTTAGTTGAAATTATACAAACAAAAAAGAAAATATATATTCACTGTAAAGGAGGACATGGACGTTCTAGTTTAGTGGTTGCATCTTTATTATGTCATTTATATTGTCATTCTCCATATAAGGCATTTGGATTAACAAAAAATTTTCACGAAAAAAGAAATAATTTAAAAGATAAATACCGTGGAATATTATGTCCACAATTATATTCTCAACGAAAATTTATCATTGATACCTTTAAAACAAATATATTACCAAGAAAAAATATGATTTAAAAAAATAATCTTTATAGGAAATAAAGATTATGAATGTAGATGATTTTATTAATTTTTTAATGGAAGATGTTATTTATGATAGAATATTAGAACAAAGTATGGAATCACATTTAAATGAAATTTTTAAAAAAGAAGATAAATATGAGATAAATTTAGAAAAAATAAAATTAAAAGAAGAAGAAAAATGTTTAATTTGTCTTGATAATATTTCGAAGGAGGAGGAGATTTATAAAACTCATTGTAAGCATAATTTTCATATGAAATGTTTAGAAGAAAGTGTTAGTTTTAATCATGTAGATTGTCCTACTTGTCGTCATTCTATACCAATACGAAATAAACATGAACATTATATTCAATATCATGAGTAAAAATTATTTTAGATTAAAATAATTTCTTTTAATATAAAATGAATAAAGGTATTGTCCAATTAATCTGTTCAAATGTTAAAAAAAATTGGTCTTTTCCTTTTCAACAAGGTGAAAATTTTATGACATATGGTTCTGGATTTATGTTTTCAAAAGAAAGAAAGTATATATTAACTTGCGCGCATTGTATTGAGAATGTAATTCATATTTATGTTCAAATACCAAAATATGGGAAAAAAAAATTTGAAGCAAAAGTAATATCTTTCTGTAATTTATATGATATTGCATTATTAGAAATTATAAATTTTAATGATAATACAATTCCTTATCTCGAAATAGATTTACAAGGATTAAAAAATACAAAAGCAGGTGATAAAGTCGAAGTATTAGGATATCCTTTAGGACAAAATAATCTAAAAATGACACAAGGTATTGTGAGTGGTCATCAAATGTCGTTATATCAAATTGATAGTCCAATTAATGGAGGAAATTCTGGAGGTCCTCTTTTAAGAAATAATAAAGTCATTGGAATTATTAGTAGTGGGATTTTATTTGCAAATGATATTGGATATGCTGTTCCGATTGAACGATTTTTAAATATTGATGAATTAATGAAAAAACAAAAAATAATTTACCCACCTGTTTCTTTAGGATTTCTTTTACAAAAAAATCCTGATCATGGAAAAGGTGATCTTGGTTATATTTATAATATTATGCCAAAATCTTTAATAGAATTTTCAAAACCAAAAATTAAAAAAGGTGATATTTTATTAAAACTTGGAAATTATAAAGTAAATTATCGAGGAACGATTGAAAAAAAATGGATGTTTGAAAATGAATCATTAGAAGATTTTTTATATGAACATAAAATGAATTCAAATATATCTTTTCAAATTCAACGAGGAAAAAAAAAAATAACGGGGTATATTCCTGTAAAAGAAATAAAAACAAACATCTATGAAATTATTCATCCATATGAAATTTATGAATATGTTTTAATTGGTGGATTAGTTATTATTCCATTATCTTTAC
>JGI10211J34971_10003734_pt1 | contig 12140 bp, 21 predicted proteins | sample Etolagsediment_FD_34971 | JGI IMG/M metagenome (IMG submission 34971) | reverse complement strand
ATAGGTATTACTATCCAAGTGGGTTTCCCCATAGCAGCTGCTAAATGAGCTACTGAAGTACAAGAACTAATAATTAAATCCATATTTCCTATTGCTCCTGCTGTATCCTCCCAATCATTCAAATACTTGTCTAATGGAATAATATGATCTGGATAACCCTTATTCCAATCCTTCTGTAAACTGTATGCTTGTATATTATCTACATTTACAGCATCAAACATTAACTTTTCTGGAAACAATCTAAACTGTTCGTGCTCGAAAGTTGGATTCCCTGACCAACGAACACCTACTTTTAGTTTAGGACTATTTACTACTAACCTAAACTTATCTATCGCTTCCTGACTCGCTGAGAGATATGTCTCTCCTGATAATGTTTCATATGTGGTACCCAATATATAAGGGGTACTCATTGATGGTGCCCAATAATCGTGGTACATCGCTAGTGCTGCTTTATAATCTACTACAGCAGATGCGTAAGGTATTCTAGCAAACATTGATTTTAAACCATCACTGCACGCTACAGTTACTCTCCCACCACGTTCGCTTAATTCTTTTGCAAATCGCACATATACCATCTCGTCGCCGAAACCGGCTTCCATTGTGAATAATATATGCTCTCCGTTTAATTCCCTTCCATCATAAATGGGTTTATTAGTTCCTATATGTAAATTTCCCCAAATCTCTTCCCATCTACCTCTATTCATCAATTCAAAACCGTTATGAAGATCGCCACGCATCATCAAATACCACCCGCGATTGAATGCCGATCTATTACAGTTGGGTCTCTCTTTTTCAAGTTGTTTACATATTTCCCATCCTCTTTCGAAATTTCCTTCTAATCCTACCTTTAATTGTTCATCTAATAAATCCATTTAATTCTCCTTAATAAGACTTTAATGCCATCATATAAGATACACCAGCCTCTACACTAGTCCAATCTGTGTCAGAACCAATTTGTACTGGTGAAGAACGATATGTTTGATCTCCTTGAGCTAATTGACCATCACCGTTAGCCCCCCAAGCCCAGAGAGTTCCATCTGTCTTAATTGCCACCATGTTAGAACTTCTCACTGAAATGCTATTCCAATCAGTTAAAACTCCTACCTGAACCGGAGAAGAAAGTTTCGTTTGATGACCTAATCCTAACTGTCCTTGTGTATTATAACCCCAGGTCCAGAGAGTTCCATCTGTTTTAATCGCCCCAGTAGCCCCTCCATTCATAGAAAGCTCACTCCAATCAGTTCCAGAGCCAACTTGTACTGGTGAGGAATAACTAGTAACATTATTCTGTCCTAATTGTCCTTCACTATTACTACCCCAAACCCAAAGAGTTCCGTTTGATCTTATTCCACCAGAATTTAAACCACCTGCTTCTATCTTTACCCAATCAGTTAAGGCTCCTACCTGAACTGGAGACGAGCGATCAACTATGTCTCCTAATGCCAATCCACCAGCACTATTATTACCCCACATCCATAGAGTTCCATCTGTTTTAATTGTAGCTACGACACCGTTATCAGTACTAATATAATCCCAATCCGTTAAAGCTCCTATTTGAACTGGAGATGACCGCTGTACTGTGTCTCCTACACCCAACTGCCCATCAGTGTTATAACCCCAGGACCAAAGAGTCCCATCGGTCTTTTGTGCTATATTGAAATAATCACCACCGGCTGTATCACTCCAATCAGTTAGAGAGCCAACTTGTGCTGGTGAAGAACGCCGGTCAATATCACCTAATCCTAACTGACCGTACTCATTATAACCCCAGGTCCAGAGAGTTCCATCTGTTTTGATAACTGCTGAATGCATACCTACATGTGTATTTAGTATTTCCCAATCAGTCAAAGCCCCTACTTGTACTGGTGAAGATCGTGGTGTTATATCTCCCAATCCTAATGTACCGTGTATATTCCAGCCCCATACCCATAATTCTTTTCCGGCGGGTATATATAGTATTGGAGTAATGTTTCCATATGACAGTATTTCAATATAGTATTGGAGTAATGTTTCCATATGACAGTATTTCATCTTCATTGGATTCAGCCACAACCATCTTTGTTCCATCAACAAGATCTAACACCTCATAAGCACCTGAACCAGATATTACTGTATTAGATTCAATGCTCCAGTCACTCTCTTTTAAAACCATTATACGAGCAGTATCGTTTTTTGTTCCAGAAATTTTGTAAGGCATTATCTTCCTCCTTATTTAAATATTTTCTTACTAAAGAAAAAGCAGTATGAGGATTAACCCCGTACTGCTCTAAATACTCATGTGTACCAACATTTAGTTTACCTGTCATCTCCACGTCTCTTACTGCGTGAAGAAACGCTGTTTTCACATGTTCTTCAATCTCAGATTTTTCCATATCAAGCTCATCCCAAACCTCAGGTATGTTGTAAGATTCTCTAATCTCATCGTATGCCTCTTGATACATTCCTATTTCTTTTAACGCTCCTTCTATGTATATATTAGAATCACTGACATCAGCAGCGAGCTTCTGAATCCTAATATCCAACTCTTGAAGTTTAAAATCGAGTTCAGTTACATCTCCTTCTTCCTTAGCTTCTTCAATATCAACTATATCACTAACTAACTTCTGTCTTTTATATAAATATCTGTCTAGTTTTACTCTATTCTGACGAAGCTTAAAAATGTTTTCTTTCAATGCGCTACGCTTTCTTTCAATTTTAGCTAAACATTGCTTCATTCTCCTATAGGGTGATTGTGCAATCATATGCAGCGACATAAGTTTACCAGTCGCTTGAGAGTTCTGTTTACCGAACGCTCTAGTTGCTCTGTTTATTTCTGGCATTCTTGAAGCCACCAATGCCAATTTTTCTTCATCAAATGTTTTAAAATCAATTAAGTCTTTCGCATTAGGATCGGCACCCCGTGTAGAAATCTGCATAAACACATTATCTTTATCAATCAATTCTTCTACCTTTAGTGCCAAGTCTCTAATCTCATTTGTAGTTGTTAAATCTTTAGTCATATTTATAACTCCCTTTGTATAAAATCATTAATTATATTACTTAATGTCTCTAGATCTTCGTCAGCAACAACATTTTCTTCCCAAATTTGCATAATTCCAGAAGCAATATTATTCCAAACAACCATAATAGGAACGCCGTTCCAAACCGTGGTCACGAATGTCTGAAGACCTGTTGAATTTTTTATCTGCATCAACTGCTGTGCCATATACAAGTTAATATATGTTATTGCCAAACGCTACACCTCTAGACCTTTTTTCTGATTTGGGAAATCTTTGTAAATAAACTTTAGTTTAGTTACTTTTATATATTCTTAAAACCTTTTATATTATATATTCTTGGTTCAGAAAAACTGACTTCAGTTTAACTGAACTCACTTTACATAAACTTTTCTAAGATAATTTCACCTTTTTGTTTAGCGAAATGTGTAAATACATATAAGTATTCATAAAAATGTGGTTCCCCACTATGAGTTCCAAATTCATAAGCCCAAACTCTCTTACCATGTAAAATTTCGGGTTGTTTTACTATAAATCCTTTTTCTTCGAGTGATCTTATAGTGCTGGATACCCCACCCACACTTTTAAGTTCAAGAGTGTCTGCTATATTTTGTAGACTCCAACGCGCTACTAATTTATTTTTACCTATGAAATATTTTCTATATAAATAATTACAAAATTCATTTCTCATTTCCCCACGTAAAATCCAAGAACATAAATATAACCAAACTTTTCCTTCTGTGGATGTAAGCCATTTTAGAAATTTACCATCTCTTAAAAATCTCAAAGGTATTGGAAAATGTTGTTCTCTTTTTTGCCCTTTAAAATCATCTTGTTTCATCGCCTATCTCCTTCCCCTTTTAATATAACCATTAAATCTTATTTGTCAAGTCCTTTTCTTAAAAAATTAAACATTTTATTTGTAAGCAAGCATATGGTTTTCACCTGCTACAGTTTGACCTACTACCCAATCAGTCAAAGCTCCTACTTGTACAGGAGAAGATCTGTGGTTAGTATCTCCTATACCTAATTCACCTTGGTTATTCCATCCCCAACCCCACAAAGTACTGTCTGTTTTGATTGCATAGACAGAAACACCTCCACTATTAGCAATAGGCGCTAGCCAATCCGTTAAAGCTCCTACTTGTGTTGGAGATGAGCGTCGTGTTAAATCACCTTGACCTAATATCCCAAAACCAGCCCCGCCCCAAGACCACAATGTTCCATTTGTTTTGGTACCAAAACTAGCTGCAACAGCACAACTTATATAATTCCAATTAGTATCAGAACCTACTTGTACTGGAGACGATCTGTGAATTTCATCCCCCAAACCCAAACAACCGCCGCCATTTCCACCTACTGCCCATAATTGACCATTAGTTTTTATAAACATACCGTATCTAGCTCCAGCAGCTATTTTACTATAATTATTTCCAACTAGAACTGGAGATGAGTAACCTGTTATATTATTCTGACCTAATTGACCTAAATAATTTTGTCCCCAACCATAGAGAAGATTTACATTTGTTAAAGCGTATGTAAATCCAGGACCAAGAGCCAAACTTTGCCAATAAGTTTCAGATCCTACTTGCACTGGAGAAGAGCGATGTGTAACATCTTCTAAACCTAATTGCCCATAAGTATTATCTCCCCAAGCCCAAATTGTTCCGTCTGTCTTGATTCCAACAGTAAAATCATTACCACAAGCTACATCTAACCAATTAGTATCAGACCCTATTTGAACTGGCGAAGAGCGCCTAAAAGGATCGGTTTCACCATTACCTAATTGACCGCTGCCATTATAACCCCAAGCCCATAATTCACCATCACTTGTAACTACCATAGTATGACATTCACCACCAGCTAATTCACTTGAGCTTCTGTCAAAACCAACCTGTACTGGAGACGAGCGCGGTATAACATCTTCTAAACCTAACTGTCCTTGTATATTATAACCCCAAGTCCACAAAGGATTAGGTATTATATATTCAGTAGGATTTATGGTATGTCCTTGAACCCACCCATCACGCACTCTACGACCAAGAACAAGCTTCTCTGTATTTGTTAAACCTGTCAACTCATAATCTCTGTATCCAGATGCTCCCGAAGTACCAGAAAAAACAGTATTGTCTTCTATTGTATAATCATTTTTATCTATTACAATAACTCTACATGTATGATTGTGACTTATAAATCCTGATATCTTATATGGCATTTTTACTCTCCTTTGTAGTTAATATTATATGATTTTTTTCTGTAACGGCAACAGTGTGTTCAAACTGTGCTACACAACTTCCGTCTTTTGTTCTTGCATCCCAACAACCATTTGGATGTATTACTTCATAACTACCAGCTGAAATGATGGGTTCTATTGCAATAACCATTCCCTCTTTTAACATTATACCTTCATTTGCTTTTCCATAATTAAATACACTAGGCTCTTCATGTAGGTCTCTACCTATACCATGACCAGTATAAGCCCGTACAGGGTTAAATGAGGCCGCCTCAGCGGTTATTTGAATGGTGTTTGATATATCACCTATTCTGTTTCCAGGAATTGCTTTTTCAATAGCTTTATTTAAACACCTCTCGGTAATTCGCATAAGATTTGCTTTTTTTAAAGAAATTTTTCCCACCCCCGCAGTAAATGCAGCGTCGCCACACCAACCATTATAAATAGCGCCATAATCTATAGTTATAATATCACCTTCTTCTAGTCTTCTTTCACTAGGAAATCCATGAACTATTTGATCGTTTACAGAAGCACAAATTGTAAATGGATATCCATTATAACCAAGAAATGCTGGTTTTGCTTTGTGTAAACGTGTTAGTTCATTTGCAAAATGGTTCAAACTTAAAGTTGTAACACCAACATCTATAGAATGTTTTAATTCATTTAACACATCTGCTACTATCCAACAAGCATCTTTAATTCTTTTTATTTCTTCTTTAGTTTTAAGTATTATCACTCTTTAGCCTCCACGTTGTTTATATGCTCTTTGGACAGCTTCCTCAGTTTTTTCACCTTCTATTTTTTTGGCTTTTTTAAGCCTTTTAATTTGTGCATTAATCATATCTGCATTTCTTCCTGGAAGTAATTCCATTAATTCTTTTATCGTTGCATTTTCATAATTATTTGCTAATGTTTGTTTTTCAGTATAAGTCCACCTTCTCCTTCGAGCCATAATTCACACCTCCCCCTGTAATTTTATTATTTTAAAGCCGAAACGTGATACTGACCACCAGTAATACTACTCCAATCAGTTAGAGAGCCAACTTGAACAGGTGAAGAATAATTTGTTTGGTTACCTAAACCTAGTTGACCGCTGCCATTATAACCCCAAGACCAAAGAGTTTTATCAGTTTTGGTTGTCATAGTGTGAAATTCACCACAAGCAATATTTTCCCAAGCAGTCAAGGCCCCAACTTGTACTGGTGAAGAGCGGGCGGTTATATCTTCTTGACCTAATTCACCATAGTCATTACGCCCCCACATCCAAATTTCTAAACCAGGCGGCGCATAAAATTCTGATGTAACATTTCCAAACCCAAGCATCTCTCCTTCAGCAGACCTTGCTACTACAGTCTTGGTTCCAACTTCAAGACCTGTTATTTCATAACTACCTGAGCCAGATATAACTGTATTATCTTCAACAGACCAATCTGATTCTTTGACAGTTATAATTCTAGCGGTTTCTGATTTAGTTCCTGATATTTTATAAGGCATTTATTCCTCCAATTGATCATCTAAGTAATCTTCCATAGATGATTTAACTTTTGCTCTTTTTGTAAACTCTTTCATTAATTCTAAAATCTCTTTATCAACAGATCCTTCCTCCATTAATTTATTAATACCATTCAAAATATCTTTTTTTCTTTGCTTCCAAATATCATCATAGTTAGCCATAATACACCTCTCCGATAATTATTTTTTAACTTTCCTATTTATATATTTAGCGGATGTCTCCGCACTATTAACTATGATTTATTCTTCATAACACATTGGGCATCTATAAAAAAATATAATACTCTCCCAAGGTGGATAATATTTACAAGCTCTGCTTTTCATTAACCATTGAGAACTGTTACATGTTAAACAATAAAATAATAACCAGTCTTCTTCATACAATGCCGTTGCGCATTCTTCACATATTGGTATTTCTAATAAAATTTCTGGCCAATCTCCCCTCATATCTCCTAAATGTTGACATAAATAATCAACTGCCTGTGGGGGTTTTACGTCTTTTCCGTGATTTAAGTGACATTTTTCGTTTACCAGGGCCGCCGCTGCCGTTATTTCGTGCAATAATCTGTCGAACTGTTCCATTTATTTTCTCCTCAGCCACTTTTCTTCTTATCCTATTTAACTGATCAAACTGTTTACCAAAAAATTTACTTTTTTCTTCTAAATATACCAGATCATCAGTTTTTTCCCACATTTTTCCCCTTTCACGGTGGATCTTCCTTTAAATCTTTACTGACCCACTTTTTTGCTTGGTTTAATGTACAAATTTTTGATTTTTCCGATTCTCTAACTATCCAATGGATCTCTCCATTGATGTATATTCTATGCAATAAAATACCATAAATATTATTAGGTATCCGATCTAATACACTTTCTGTTATTGGATACCAAAAACGATTTTTGCTCGTAAGAATTTCTTTAGAATTTTCTAGTTTCTTTCCTTCCATGTTGTAAATACCATATCTTTTATGTATGGTTTTTTTCATAGTTATTAGACATTAGTTGTTATTTAACGTTTATCCTAATCCACCATGCCCATTGGAACAGGCTGCCAAACCCTCACTTCTAGTCAGAGTTAAATCACCAAAATCGGCCGCACTGCCAGTGGTAGCTATTGTAACATAATCCATAACATTAGTATTAGAACATCCTGCAAAAACTGCTCTAGTATTATTTGAACACCCAGCAACGTAACTTCTATCAGTAGTTAATTCACCAAAATTAGTTGCACTTCCTGGTGTGGCTATAGTAATATATTGAATATCACTGTATCCTGCGTGTGCTCCACCAGCAAACAACCCTCTGGTAGATGACGATGCTGCACCATTATGCCGTCTTTCCGCTATAGTACCAAAACTAGTAGCATTACCAGTTGTTGCTATTGTAACATATTCTGTGTATCCTTGTGAATCCCAAGTAGTTCCGAGATTAAATACTGCCCTAGTTGGTGAGGACACCCCATCTCCATATGAACCGCTATGAAGTAAATCTCCAAAAGTACTAGCATCGCCTGTGGTAGCAATTGTTATATATTCAATAGCATTTCTAGGTGAATCATGCCCTGCAGCAAACAATCCTCTAGTAGAATTACTTGCTCCTTTACACCCATAGTAATGAGTTATAGATAAATTTCCAAAACTGGAAGCATTGCTTGGTGTAGAGATAGTTACGTGCTCCATTGCTCTACAAGATTCCCCAGAGCCCCCGCCAAAAACAGCTCTTTCTGTAGAAGACACTGCACCAAAGCCAAATCTTGCTAATATCAAATCGCCAAAGTCAGTAGCGTCCCCAGTTGAGGTAATATTTATATATTCTATTATATTAACACTGGAATACCCTCCGGCAAACAATCCCCTGTCACCAGGAGGTGGCATATATGAAATAGGATCTACATATCCATAAGATATTGCCTCACCTGCTGTTGTTCTTGAAATAACCGATTTGTAGCCAGAATTTAAACCTGTAATTTCAAAACTACCTGATCCTGATACTACTGTATTGGATTCTATAGACCAATCACTCTCATTAACAACAATTATTCTTGCTGTTTCACTTTTAGTTCCTGATATTTTATATGGTATTATTTTTTACTCCTTTTCTCTTTTTGTTGACGGGCTAAAAAATCTGTTATTGTATGCGTGCCGTCCTCAATCTCTTCTAATTTTTTTGTATTAACAGTGCCCATACCATTACCCCTAAGGACACACATAACTAATTGTTGTAATACCTCTTTAATAGTTTTTACTTCTCTAATTTGTTCTAATATTCTTGACGCAGCTGAAGCTTTCGTCTCTTGTGAAACCGTAACAAGATCGACTAGTTCCTCGTGGTATTCTTGAAATCTTGCTGCTGCTTCCCTTCTATCTTTCCGTTGTAACTTTATTAAATATATTATAAAAAACCCTTCAAATATAGCCACTGCCCATCCTCCGTAAATTTTACAGAATTCTCCTATCGCGTTTAGATAATCTATATCTAAAACTGGATGTGGTGCAGCCATTTTTTTATTTCTCCTTTCCACAAAATTTAGAGAACAGCTGTTCCCTTAACTTTAATATGGTTAGTTTATTATCTTTTACATATTGGAGCAGTTAAAATCATAGTACCACCAGTTCTTCCATTTTTAAACTTATGCCTTACTATACCGATACCCAACTCTATCATGTCTGTGTTTAACATTCTACCATCAGGAAGTCTTGCCATTCTGGCTCCACAAGTCGGATGAATCCAATACTCCCATTTTTTCATTCTCTGATGTCTTTTTATAGCTATTTTCCAATAGTTAACTATATCTTCTATTACCTGTAATTTATCTTCGTATGATAATCTTTTATAATTACAATGACCCATGACATGTTTAGTAATCTGGTCTCTATTAGGTGGTATAAAGGTGTCTAGAACTTTAGGATATGGTACTCTATGCTCCCTTATCCACTTTTCTATATTCTCTTTATAAACCCTACCATCTTTTTTTATAATAAAATGTGTCGCTGTTTGTTTTTTGACAAAACCAAGTATATAACGAGCATCTGGTGCTGACTGCCCGTCAATTGCTGCAGCTATAGATTGCGTACCAAATACAATTGCTAATCCAAACATTAAAATAAATATGTAATTCAATAATTTTTTCATTCTAATCCCTCACGTCTTAGTATATCAAGTAATAACAATTCTACTACCAATCTAGATGCAATTATACCTGTCATTTTGGTCATTAATTCCTCCATATCTAAATAAGTTACATCTCCTGTCCGTGTCATCATTAAATCTAATTCTTCAAAAACTCTATCTATATAATCTTTATATATTTCAATAAAATGATCAATCATCTCTTCTAATCGCTCATTAGAAATTTTGGTTTCTAGATTATATGATCTTATATAAGATTTAAATATACTATTAATAGAATCACGTAATAGTATTTTACGAGTATATTTTAATAAGCTGTCATCAGGCATGTTTCCTCCTATCCAGAGGCAGTAGTTCCTATAATTATGGATTTATACTCATCACTAATGTCTTGTGTAGGATGTATATAAAGATCTAGAAAAAGCACATCATAAACATCTTGATTGTTTATGGAGTATCCCGCTTCTAGTAATTCTTGTTCTGTTAAATCCACTGCATTCTCGGGTGATCCAGCTAAAGCAATAGCTCGACCATTGTCCCCTGCAAGCAATTCAAATTCTATATCAAATACGGTTGGCGCACCATCTACCAAATCATCTGGCCCTGTATAATTTATCGTAGCCATAGTTTCTCCCTTCAATTATCCTTATCAGCTATAATATAACTTTCACGCATAGTGTTATGTACCATCTCTATTCCTTCGGAAAGGCATCCAGGACAAATAATAATATGTGAGGTTCTAAATAATATTATTTTTAAATATCCAGTTGTTTTAGCTTTACATTTACCACAACTTATTGGTCCAAACCCCCCATCTTCTGTTCTAGGAGACAGCACTGCTTCAAATTTTATATCCATATCTTTTTCCTTTAAAAACCCGGCTACCTTCAGTCTCCGTTAGTGTGATTAATTTTTTTTGGTTTACAACGAGTTTCAGCAGCCGGGCATTTATTTATATATCCCCATGTTCATCAATTTTGACATCTTCATAAGGACCAGTCATTCTTCGTCTAATTTCTTCAACACATTCATTTAGTTCTCCACAAAAATTCTTATAGTTGCCATAACCTGGCATCACATTTTCTTTACAGAACTTATAAAGAATATAATTTAAATCTCCATCGGCCTTTACACCGGCTTCTACCATTGCTTCCACCACTTTGTTCATGGTAGGCCTGTTTTCCTGTTGAATATATGGCATAATTCCCTTCCTTTCCTTTAATTATTTTTATTCAACATCCCCATTTAATTTTTTTTCTCGTTTATCATGGGGTACCATTTTTGTTATTAACCACTCATCAGCAGCATCATTCATTGCTGATTTTATCATTGATAAATTTGCATAATTTGTTTTCAGATCCTTAAGGACTTCTACGCCTAATTTATATATACAGTATGTTAGTTCCTTCTTTTCGTATACTTGTTTAGCTGCATGTTTTAGTGGCGTATCAAATTTTGTTCTAGCATCTTGCGCAATATATGGCATGATAAAGCCCTCCTTTTCTTTATGCTATTTCGTCATCATAATAGTTAAACCATCTTTCCATATCAAAGAGTGGGTGTACCCACGATGGACAGGGTCCTCGTGAGAATATTACTACTCCTATTACATGTAAATACGGATGTTTATTCTTTTCCTCCTCCATTGACGCTCCTGTTGTCAAAACATCGTCTACAATTAACAACGGTCCATATTGTTTAGTCCACGCCCCACACGCTTTTGCAAATCTTGTGCCGCCTGTAGGTATACCTATTACTTTAGAAAATCTAAATTTTTGTGCCACTATATAAGCTATTGTTTTTAGATCTACTTCGGTTAATGCATCACAATCTATTTTAAAGTATCCTTTTTGTCCTGAATGTAGTCTAAATTCTCCCAGCTTAAACAAATTCATTTGTTTATCCGTAAGCGGCGCAGCCGCTTTTTTTTCTAATTTTTCCAAAATTTCCCCATTTGTATGCTCTAGTATATCTTTTCTTATTGGCCTTAGTACCAACTAAAATTCCTTTTTAACATTTTCATTTTTCAAAAGTTTCCAATATTTTTTTTGTATATTCTTCATCATTAGAAAAAATCAACGCTTTTACCTCACGCTTATCTTCAGGCATATCATCAGGTGAATACACAACTACATACTTAAATAACTGCCTCCCTGAAACAACATGTACGTGTGACTTACCTTGGGACAAGCCCCAAGGCTTCAAGCGAAGTTTAGTTATGCAACTCTTATTCGCTTAGGGTATACCACAACACCCTTTATCTGCTTAAC
>JGI10211J34971_10003732_pt1 | contig 12149 bp, 17 predicted proteins | sample Etolagsediment_FD_34971 | JGI IMG/M metagenome (IMG submission 34971) | reverse complement strand
AATAGAGCAGAAGTAAAGTCTTGGAACTCTTCTACAAGAGAACTACAAGTGATCAATAGAACTGGAACGTTCACAACTGCGGAAGTTATTACTGGTCAATCATCAGGAGCTAGATGGAGTCCAGAGTCTTATGACACTCTAAATAATACTAGCACTTCGTTCTATGCTCAAAATAGACAAATAGAAGATAGTGCTGATGAGATTATTGACTGGACTGAGGGCAACCCATTCGGTGAATATGGCAACTTTACGGATAGTATCTGATGTTAGGATCACACTTTTACAATCAAATTGTTCGTAAGAACATCATTGCGTTTGGTACGCTCTTCAACAATATTACAATGAAGAGCACAGATCCTAATGATGGGACTGTCCTGGAAGAATCTAAAGTTCCTCTAGCATATGGTCCAAAGCAAAAATTTCTTGTTCGTTTAACTGATACTGCTGCTTCAAAAGTATCAATTACATTGCCACGTCTTTATTTTGAAATGACTGGTATTGATTACGATTCAACTCGTAAAACATCACCAATTCAAAAATACAAGACAATTATTAATGATAATGGTAACGAAGTAAAAGTACAATATGTTCCTGTTCCATACAACATTAGTTTTGAATTAGGCATTATAGCAAAATCTCAAGATGATGCTCTACAAATTTTAGAACAAATTTTACCATATTTCCAACCATCATTTTCAGTGACTCTTAATATGATTCCTGATATGGATGAGAAAAAAGATGTTGCTATTGTTTTAAACAATATTACTAGTGAGGATGAGTGGGAAGATAGTTTTATGCAACGTAGATATATTGCTTATACTTTAAACTTCACCATGAAGTCATATCTATATGGTCCTTACAGCACTTCTGATATTATCAGAAAAGCAATTATTCACGAAACTATTGGTGATCTAAACGTCAATAGAAGAACAATTACTAGAACATACACACCAAAAGCGACAACAGATATCAATCAAGATGGCAATATCGATACTCTCGATGATGCTTTGGTTGATGCTGGTGATGACTTTGGATTTAATGAAGGAATTGAATTCTTATGAGCATGGAAGAAAACATGGAGGAAATCCTCAATATTGAAGTTGAACCTATTGAGGAAAGCACACCCTCTAAACCAAAACCACCAGAGGTCGATAGGGACGACCGTGAGAAGGATTACCAATATACCAGGGGTGAGTTATACAGTCTCATAGACAAGGGTCAGGAGGCGGTCAACGGTGCCTTAGAGGTCGCTCAGGAGTCAGGGCACCCAAGAGCATATGAAGTCGCTGTAGCGGCAATGAAGCACGTCGCAGACATGACTGAGAAACTCCAAGACCTACATAAGAAGATGAAGGATCTTGACGAAGAAAAGAAAGGTCCATCCAAAGTTACCAATAACGCTATGTTTGTCGGTAGCACTGCTGAACTTCAGAAGATGCTGAAGCAGATGGGTGGTGGCAAAAGATAAATAATAAAAAAAGTGTGGGAACATGGCGATCAAACCATTGGCAGAAGCTGTTGATTTAGCAACACCATCAGATGTAGATGCTGCAAGTATTGTATCGGTAATCAATACAAACAATACTGCTGTTAGACTTCTTGTAGCAGAAGCAACTGCTGCTACGGTTTGGGTTGCTGCTGGAGAAAGAGTTTCTATTGAAAAAACTCCAGCTGTTACTATTTTAGCAGATGATGGAGCTACACCAACTCCAACAGCAGTTACAGCAGCAACTGTATTCGCAACCAAAATCGCATACGGAAACTAATGGCACAGTGGAATAAAGACGAACAGGCATACAGAGCACAAGACACTACTAACTTTGAAGTTGTGATGCTTGCCGATGAAAACGGCAATCCACTCAACAGTTATGGTGCTGCTGCTAACATTCCTATTGCTGCTGGACTGTTAGATGGATATTCACACATCAATAAGTTTGGATATAGCACTGACGTAGCTCTTCAAGGAGCAGCATATGCCACCATCTGGGATGACTCATCACTATATTCTTATATCGGAACTGCTGGTGTGGCATCTGTTGCTTCTACNAATGGCGATACTGGAACAGTAGAAGTTCANGGACTTGATGGNAACTATGCTCCNGTAACAGAAACNATTACTATTGGTTCTTCTGGCACTACAGAATTCCTACGAATTTTTAGAGCAATTCAACTGACTGGAACTAATGCTGAAGATATTGAGATTAGTGTTGATGGTGCTGTAAGAGCTATCATTAAAGCAGAAGCGGGACAAACTTTGATGGCAGTGTATACTGTTCCTGCTGGTAAAACTGCTTATCTAATGAAGTTCCAAGGATCTATTGATAAGTCAAACGGGGAGACAAAGTTTAGATTTATGGCAAGACCTTTTGGTGGAGTATTCAATGTAAAGGGTCAATTTGGAACTGCTGCTGGTTCTCCAATTACTTATGACTATCCTGTTCCTTTGAAATTTGAAGAAAAGACAGATATTGAAGTAAGAGCATCATCTAGTTCTACACTTGGTGCTGGTGCTATCTTTGATTTAATTTTAGTAGATAACTAAGGAGACTAAATATGAAGTCGTTCAAACAACTAATGCATGACATTAGAGAATCAACAGAAAAACGATACTGTCCCAAGTGCGAAAAAATGGAAACCAGATCAGAGTGCTCCTACGGAGTCGATTACTGGGACAAAAACGCCATCAAAAAAATGTCAGAAGCAGCCTGGACAAGAAAGGAAGGAAAGAAAAAGTCTGGAGGACTTAACGAGAAAGGACGAAAGTCTTACGAGAGAGAAAATCCAGGATCTGACCTTAAGGCACCATCAAAGAAGGTTGGAAATCCCCGTAGGAAATCCTTCTGTGCTCGAATGAAGGGCATGAAAAAGAAGTTAACGTCTAAGAAAACTGCCAGCGATCCTGATAGCAGAATTAACAAATCGCTACGTGCGTGGAATTGCTGACAATAAATTGACAGTTGTTTTTTGGTTTTTATAATTAAAGTAGGAGTTTAGGATACCATGATGAGGTTCAAAGACGAGGATATTTTACGCCTCATTCGTGCATGTGAATTATATAAAGAACATACAGGATCTGAATGGATGTGGGAACAATATGATGATCTGGTCAATAAACTAAAAGTTTATAGAGATCAATATTCTGTTGATGGAGAAAAAATTCCATGGGCACATCCAGAGAGTTCATTGTTCGAATACTCTCTGGGAGGAAAATGAACAACCGAGTCATCTTAAATGCGATTGTAATCTTCGGATCAATCGCATTTTTTATTTGGTGGGGATTAGAAAATGCATATGTTAGATGAGTATGTGCCACTGCTAATTATTAGTGGTGCGTGTTTCTTTGGAGTATTTCTTTTTATCTTATCGGTATTATCAGAATGATTTTGTTTGTTAGACATACAATGGAAAGTCCATGGGGTATAGGTATCCTTTCCCTCATGCTAATAGTAGTTCCTATCATTGGTATGAATCTAGTTCATAAATATGGATGGCAACATTGGGAACCATTTTATCGTGAACCTGATTCTGAGACCCCACGAAAATCTGAATGATCCTACATGGAGCGTTATTTGGTCTATAGTGCTTCTTCTTATTGGAGTTGCCTATATCATTTACTATATACTAGGTATTGATAAGAGAGAATCCCATGGGAGCGATGACACCACCAAGTCGGAAGAGTTGTTACAACTTCCGAGTGACCGAGATCAACAGAGTTCTTGACGGAGATACAATTGATGTCACAATCGATTTGGGGTTCGATCTTTACAAGAAAGAAAGAGTTAGAGTCGCAGGAGTGGATACTCCAGAGAAGCGTACCAGAGACTTGGAGGAAAAGAAACTTGGACTCGATGCAACAGTCTGGTTACAAGAAAAACTCGAAGGTGCTATTGAGGGTGATGATGATCTTGTTATTAGGACTGAACTTGTTGGTGGCGTCGGCAAATATGGGCGTCTTCTTGGTTGGTTATACATTGGGGACGGAGATGTGTCCCTCAACGAACAAATGATTGAAGAAGGTTATGCTTGGGCATACGATGGCGGAACCAAACAAAAAGACTTCGAAGAACTCAGAGAAATCAGAAGACAATACGGAACCCTTATCGAGTAGGCAATATTCTGGGTATTTTTATACGAATCATCCGTTCATTCCAGAATCTGAATTTACTGGAGAAAGTTGTGGTTTAAACAAAAGTCAATAAAATGTAATCATATGTTACACTATTTTTTACTACATACGTCTATAATGTATGTACCTGGATGTAACATATGCTTGGTGCTTATCTAATCCTTATATTCGTAATCATCCTCTTTGCTATGGGAGGTTATGATGCGACTATGAGGGTATTTTATTATGTAGATTTACAGTTGCGGTATGCTTGGATCCAGTTCCGAATGTCTTTTATGAGACGCAAACTAGAAAAAGAACTGGGTATCAATCCAAGGAGAAACAAAAATGGATAAAGAATTATCAGATCTTAGTTTAACTAGGGTCGAATGTCCTAAGTGTGGGGCAACGTGGATCAATGGACAGCATTACTGGTCTGGAACAGGAAGAACTGGTAATGAATTAGATCTTGCTGGTCTTGTTTGTAATAAATTTGGCAACTTTCAATGTATCAATCCCATGAAAGGTTCTGATGGTGGTGATACATGGGAAAAACGTCTTGAAGACTTAAGCAATCTTGAAGAAAAATCTGATCGATAAATACTAGTGGTGAACTAGGATTTATTGGTGGCAGTAACTAATGATGTATATTTGGGGAACCCGAATTTAAAAAAAGCGGGAACCCCAATTCAATTTACAAAAAAGCAAATTGATGAATGGATCAAGTGTAAAAATGATCCTATCTATTTTGCTATGAATTACATCAAAATTATCTCGCTAGATGAAGGATTAGTTCCTTTTAGCATGTATGATTTTCAGAAAAATATTTTGAGGGATTTCCATGCGAATAGATTCAACATCGCAAAACTTCCAAGACAAACAGGAAAATCTACTACGGTTGTCGCTTATCTTCTTTATTACGCAATTTTCTACGATAGCGTTAACATTGGCATTCTTGCTAACAAGGCTAGCACAGCAAGGGAACTTTTAGGTAGGTTACAACTTGCTTACGAAAATCTACCAAAGTGGATGCAACATGGTATCCTGGTATGGAACAAAGGTAATGTGGAGTTAGAAAATGGCAGTAAGATATTGGCAGCTTCTACGTCTGCAAGTGCTGTCCGAGGCATGTCGTTTAACATTCTCTTCCTCGACGAATTCGCCTTCGTTCCAAACCATGTTGCGGAGCAATTCTTTGCCTCTGTTTATCCTACTATTACTTCTGGTAAGTCAACGAAAGTCATAATCATTTCAACGCCTAATGGCATGAACCATTTCTATAAGATGTGGGAAGATGCTAGACGTGGCAAGAATGATTATGTTACCAACGAAGTTCACTGGTCGCAGGTCCCAGGAAGGGATGCCAAGTGGAAAGAAGAAACAATCAAGAACACATCGCCAAGACAGTTCGCACAGGAGTTTGAGTGCGACTTCCTTGGATCTGCTGATACTTTGATTAGTCCAGCAAAACTACAAAACATTCCATTCCACGATCCTATAGCGAGCAATGCAGGACTTGACGTGTATGAGAGAGTCCAAAAGGATCACGAATATATTATTACTGTGGATGTTGCCCGAGGAATTGGTGGCGACTATAGTGCTTTCATCGTGTTTGATATCACCACGATGCCGTATAAGATCGTTGCGAAGTACAGAAATAATGAGATTAAACCTGTACTGTTTCCCTCAGTAATTTTCCAAGTCTGTAAAGAATATAATAACCCATACGTTTTGGTAGAAGTCAATGATATCGGTGATAGTATTGCTGCAACTCTCAATTACGATCTTGAGTATCCTAACGTCCTTATGTGTGCTATGCGTGGCAGAGCGGGTCAGATTGTCGGACAAGGATTCTCTGGAAACAAAACACAATTAGGTGTGAAAATGAGTGTGACCGTAAAAAAGATTGGTTGCGCTAACCTCAAAGCAATTATTGAAGAAGACAAGTTATTGTTCAATGACTTTCAGATCTTCCAAGAACTTACTACGTTTGTACAGAAGAAACAAGCGTGGGAGGCAGATGAAGGGTATCATGATGACCTTGTAATGTGTATGGTTCTCTTTGCATGGTTAGTTATGCAAGAATACTTCAAAGAGATGACCGACCAGGATATCAGAAGGAGGATCTATGAGGAACAGAGAAATCAGATTGAGCAAGACATGGCTCCTTTTGGGTTTATTGATGATGGTATGGGTGACGATACCTTCACTGACTCAGATGGCAATCTGTGGGAATATGGAGACAAGCAAGAAGAAGTCTCTTATATGTGGAACTTCTAATGGATATTGGAGATCAATTCAGTCTGGAACATCTTCTTTTCAGAGAAAGGGTTTGTAGATCCTGTGGAGAGAAGAAGGACTTGATTTCTGAGTTTTATTTGACAAGAAAAAGCAAGAAGGGTCATCCGTCAGCATATGCTTACGAGTGTAAGGAATGTACTGTCAAAAGAGTAATAGATAGTAGAAAGAAACGTGATCCATTCTCGGATTGGGGATATCCAGACTGGTAGTTCACGCACTGTTCACCACCTCTGAACATACCGAAAATCTAAATAGATTTAGATAAATTTGATATCTAAGAGGTAAAAACATGGCAAGTCAAGTCTCGCCTGGTGTTGTTATTAGAGAACGTGATTTTTCCAATGCTGTTGTTGTAGGTGCTACCGCTATTCGTGGTGCTTTCGCTTCTTCATTCCGCACTGGACCCGTAGGCAAAATTGTAAACATTGGTTCCGAAAGAGAACTTATCGACACGTTCGGTACACCATCCGAGGCTAACGCTGGCGATTGGTTGGTTGCTTCCGAATTCCTCCGCTACGGCGGACAACTCGCAGTTGTTAGAGCAGCAACTGGAGTTCTAAATGCTACTAAAAGTGGTAGCGGTGTTCTTATCGGTGATAAGGATGCTTTTGATGCTGGCGTAACTTCCGAGAAGTTCGCTGCTCGCTACGCTGGTGCAGACGGCAACAACCTTCGCGTTGTAATCGTTGATCGTGGCGCTGATCAAGTTTTAACTTTTGATCAAACACCTAACGCTGGCGCAGTTGTAGGAACTACGCTAACTTTCAACAGCGGAAAGTCTGCTGAGATTTATTCAGTTGATGGATTGAGCATCACTGTAGTTGGAGACACTATTGCTGCTGGTGATACACTGGCAGAAGTAGGAGATGGCATTAGTGCTTTCACAACTGATGCTGTTACAGAAGCAGGAAGAACTCCTGGATCTTATACACCTGCTGCGGATGCTAACGGAGCATCATTCCAAGTTGATGTTGCTCAAGGCGCAGAAATTCTTGATGAAACAGATCCACAAAATCCAGTATCATTTGTTCCCCCACAATATGAAGGAGATGCTGTTACAGTATCTCTTCTAACCGCTGGTTCAAATTACGCTGCTGGAGATACAATAACTCTTGCTGGTGGTGTAACTGGTGGTGGTTCAGATATTGTTGTTACTGTTGGTTCTGTTCTTGATCCAGATGCTGAAGTTCTTACAGCAGTTGCTTGGGATTACAATTCACAGGCAATCGGTTCAACTGGTCTGACATATAAGTCAATCGGTATTCGTCCTGGAACTTCAGCATTCGCATCTGAGCGTTATCTTTCACACGACGAAGTTCATGTTGCTGTTATTGACGAAAGCACAAATACAGTTGTTGAGAGAATGACATATCTCTCAAAACTCTCTGATGCTAAGACACCAGAAGGTGCTTCAGCATACTGGAAAGATTATGTCAATGAGTATTCGGATTACATTTATGCTGGTGCTGCTCTCGGTTCTGCTGAAGTAACAACTGTTGGTGAGGATCCTGGTGCTACAGCAGCATCTTATGGTGCTACTTCTGCTGCTCCTCTTGCTCTGGCAAGAATCCTACCTACCGCAGGTGGCGCTCTATCAGGTGGTATTGATGACTACGCATATTCTGCTGGTGAAATTCAAACAGCATATGACGAGTTCCTAGATACCGAACAGACCACCGTTGATTTTGTTTTAATGGGCGGAGATGGTGCTGACGAGAACGACACGATCGCTAAGGCACAAGCAGCTGCTGCTGTTGCTAATAGCAGAAAAGATTGTGTTGCTTTCATCTCACCCTGGACTGGAACACAAGTAGCAACTTCTGGTGGTGCTGCGTTAACTCCAACACAACAATTAGCAAATACAATCGCATTCTTTGAAAACATTGCTTCTAGTTCATATGTTGTTCTAGACAGTGGTGTAAAGTATACCTACGATCGCTTCAACGATAAGTATCGTTATATCGGTTGTAACGGTGACGTTGCTGGTCTTTGTGTTTCCACTTCTTCAATTCTAGACGACTGGTTCTCACCAGCAGGTCTAAATCGTGGTGGTATTCAGAACGTTGTAAAACTCGCTTTCAATCCTAACAAGGCACAGAGAGACGATCTTTACACCAACAGAATCAACCCAATTGTTTCTATGCCTGGTTCTGGTCCTGTTCTATTTGGAGATAAGACTGGTCTTGCTTCACCTAGCGCATTTGACAGAATTAACGTTCGCCGTCTCTTCCTCAACGTTGAGAAGAGAGCAAGAGCACTTGCTGAAGGCGTACTATTCGAGCAAAACGATAGCACAACTCGTGGAGCATTTGCTGCTTCTATGAGCTCATACCTCTCAGAGATTCAGGCACGTAGAGGTGTTACTGACTTCCTAGTTGTTTGCGATGAAAGCAACAACACCCCAGAAGTTATTGATAGAAACGAGTTTGTTGCTGAACTCTACCTCAAGCCAACACGCTCTATCAACTACGTAACAGTTACAGTTACTGCTACAAGAACGGGCGTCTCGTTCGCTGAAGTCGTCGGTAGATGATAATTAGTTATAGAGAAAACAACAAGAGGTAAACACAAATGGCATTATCAAACGTTTCCAGTTTTTTACAAACTATCGGTCAGGGCGTCAAGCCCAACATGTTCCTAGTGGATGTTCAGTTTCCCGATACTCTTTCTAAGAGTGGCGAGGATTTAAATCTCACAAATATTCTTTGTAAGTCTGCTGCACTTCCAGGTTCAAACTTAGGTGTGATTGAAGTTCCTTTCAGAGGAAGAACAGTCAAGATCGCAGGTGATAGAACTTTCGATACTTGGACTGCTACTTTCTTTAACGATAAGGATTTCAAACTTCGCGCATTTTTTGAAGAGTGGGCAAACAACATTAACACCCACGAAGCAAACACATCTCCTCTCTTCACTCCATCAACCACTACTGGTTACATGGCAGATCTTAGAGTAGATCAATTAGAGAAAGATGATTCTGCTGAGGGATCTATTCTCAGAAGATACACCCTCAAGTATTGCTTCCCAACTAATGTTTCTCCTATCGATCTTGCTTACGATAGCAATGATCAGATTGAGGAATTTACTGTTGAGTGGCAGTATTCCTACTTCACTGCTGAAGCAGGAACTAGAAATGGTGTTTCTGGCATTGGCGTAGTCTGATAAATAGTTGGAACGTCCAACTATTGAATAGATAATCATGAGTCAGTTATTTGGCTTCCAGATTAACAGAAAGGAGGGACAGAAGGGGCAATCCCCTGTCCCTCCTTCTGCTGATGAACCCATTGCCGTAGCGGCAGGTGGGTATTATGGAACGTATGTAGATACGGATAATCAAGCTCGTAATGAGTTTGAGATGATCCGTCGTTATCGTGACATGGCAATTCACCCTGAGGTGGATAGTGCTGTTGATGAAGTTGTAAATGAGTTTATCGTAAGTGATGCTTATGATTCACCCGTAGAAGTAAATTTAGATAATCTAGAAGTTGGTGCTGGTGTAAAAACTAAAATTCGTAATGAGTTTGAATATATCAAACGTCTTTTAAATTTTGACAATCGCGCACATGAGATTGTTAGAACTTGGTATATTGATGGAAGGTTATTTTATCATAAGGTCATTGACCTAGACAATCCAAAGAAAGGTATTACGGAACTTCGTTACATTGATCCAATGAAGATCAAGAAGGTCCGACAAAAAATTGATAATAAACCAAAAGATTCCCTAGCAAAAGCAGCAATCAAAGGAACTGCGCTTGAATATGAATACGGAACTTTTGTTGATTATTATCTTTACAATCCGAAAGGATTTTATAAAGGTGGAGCATTAGGACCAATTGGTGATATGTCATTATCCCAAGGTGTCAAGATGGCAGTGGATAGTGTTACATTCTGTCCATCTGGACTACAAGATTTAAACAAAAGAATGACTCTTGGTTTCCTCCATAAGGCAATCAAGTCTCTCAATCAACTAAGAATGATTGAAGATAGTCTTGTTATTTACAGATTATCGCGTGCTCCTGAACGCAGAATTTTCTATATTGATGTTGGTAATCTACCAAAAGTAAAAGCAGAACAATACTTGCGTGATGTTATGTCGCGCTATCGCAACAAACTAGTCTATGACGCACAGACTGGTGAGATGCGTGATGATAAAAAACATATGAGTATGCTAGAGGATTTCTGGTTGCCTCGTAGAGAGGGTGGTCGTGGAACTGAGATCACAACTCTACCTGGAGGACAAAATCTTGGCGAACTTAAAGACGTTGAGTATTTTAAAAAGAAGCTTTATAACTCTCTCAATCTTCCCCCTTCTAGACTTACAGACGATAACAAAGGATTTAACCTTGGTAAAACAACTGAAGTCCTCCGTGACGAACTCAAGTTTACCAAGTTCATTGGAAGATTACGTAAAAGATTTAGCGAACTTTTCCACGATATTCTCAAGACCCAACTCATTCTCAAAGGAGTAATCTCCCCTGAAGACTGGGATGACATGAAGGAGCATATCCAGTATGACTATCTCTTTGATAATCATTTCAACGAACTAAAAGAAATTGAAATGATGAACCAAAGAATGATGACTGTCACTCAGATGGATCCGTTTGTTGGTAAATATTTCTCCGCAGAATATATTCGCCGCCATGTTCTTGGTCAGAAGGATACTGAATTCAAGGAAATTGATAAGCAAATGAAGAGAGAAATTGCTTCTGGTCTTGCTATTGATCCAACAGAAACAAATGCTATGGATCAATTAACAGCAGCTAATACTGCCCTTGCTCCTGAAATTCAAGCACAACAGGCAGATGATGCTGCAGAAAGAGAACAAATTGCTGCTGATGCTGCGATGGAAAGAGAGGTAAAGAAAGAGAAGTCCGCGCCCCAAAAATCTAGTGGTGATAAATAAAGTATATCGAAAACAATATTATGCCTGAAACAAATTTTCCTGGAGAAGTTTCGATTGTTGATAAAATCAGCAATCAAGATCGCGCTTCAGCAATTGATGCTATTCATGATCTTCTTTTTGCCAAAGCATCCGATGCGATGGCAGACTATAAGAAAGTCGTAGCGAATACATTCTTCGATGAACCAACAGAGACAGAGACCGATGAAACTGATAACGGAACAGATTGAAGACGTTAAAATCCTTACAGAGGAAAAGGACGGAAAGAAGCTTCTCTATATTGAGGGCGTCTTTCTTCAATCGGAACTGACAAATCGTAATGGTCGCAGATATCCATTCGAAGTTCTCAACCGCGAGGTAGAGAGATACAACGAAGAGTATGTTAAAACCAAACGTGCTTTAGGAGAACTCGGTCATCCTGATGGTCCAACAATTAATCTTGATAGAGTGTCACATAGAATTACAAACCTCCGCTCTGAAGGAAATAACTTCATGGGCAAGGCACAAATTCTCGATACTCCAATGGGAAAGATTGCGAAATCTTTACTTGGCGAAGGTGTTCAACTTGGCGTTTCATCTCGCGGTATGGGAAGCATCGACAAACAAGAAGGTGTTTCAATAGTCCGCGATGATTTTATGCTAACAACTGCTGCTGATATTGTAGCAGATCCTTCTGCTCCTGATGCTTTTGTTAATGGCATTATGGAAGGTAAAGAGTGGGTTTGGGATAATGGTATTTTAAAGGAGCGTGAAATTGCTAAATATCAACGTTATGTTGATGAATCACGCCGCGATTTGGAAGAAAGAACGCTCAAAGTTTTTGAGCATTTTCTCTCAAATCTTTGA
>JGI10211J34971_10003731_pt1 | contig 12150 bp, 9 predicted proteins | sample Etolagsediment_FD_34971 | JGI IMG/M metagenome (IMG submission 34971) | reverse complement strand
GCTTTTGGTTTAAATTACAATCAACTTAATTTGCAAGAGTTAATGGGTGACGGTCTTGCTCAACCTTTTGCAGAACAAGCGACGAGTAATATTATGACTACTACATCTTACAAAACACCTGCCGGAATGGCTCGGGCATTGGCCGAAGAATACAGAATAGGCGATGCGTTTTCAGATGCCGAGGGTTCTGGCCCCAGTATTTATTACCCTGTTCTTAATGCAGCAGGTACAGAAGAATTTGCAGTTATAGGCTGGATGAATAGAACGTTTAAATCTGGGCGTCGAGCTGAAATATTATTCAACGGAACCGTTAGTGCTTGGCCTTCATACCTAACTTTAGAGCTAGTGACAGCCCGAGGTACTCACACTATAGATACAGCAGCAATCACTACTCTTAGTGGAGTTTGGAGCACTTATACATTAGGTAATGGCAAAACGGTTAGCTCAGTTACACTTAATGATACCAGTAATGTTTTTCCTAGTTTGGTAGATGTTTTAGATACCAGCCTTTCTGGTGTGGATGGATATACTTTAAGTGCTGCGTTTACTGGAAATGCCGCTCCTAATACTGGACAGTCTTTTCCTCTTAATCAAACTATCGCTGGTGATTTATATGAGGATGGGGTTGATAGATACATTTACGCATTTGATGTTAGCGGTGGGAGCAGAAATCAGGCCACTGCTCTAGGGCCTCTTAAATTGGTATCGAACGCCACTGATAACCTTTTCTTTACAAATGACAATACACCGCTTTTCTCTGGAGGTGCGGGCACTGTATCTCTACCGATAAATTCTGAAGTTGTGGTGTCTGAGCCTGTTACGTTTAATATTATTACTAACCATCCGGCCAGTGGCGGTGGTAGTGGTGGCGCCACGGTTGATGAACCTGCAACGCTTGGCGCAAACGGTTGGGAAACATCACAAACCCCGGACAATTCAAACAGCCGTGCAACACTAGGCGCCAACGGATGGGAAGTCTAACGTGATTAAACAGGTTCACCCGGTAGACTATTGGGCGGTTTTCAGCACCAAGCAAGGCCAGCTGGTCCTTGAAGACCTTCAACAAAAGTTTTTGTTAACACAAAAAAGAAGTGGCATTGATCGAATGCTTGATGCAGTCGAAACACAAAAAGCCATGGAAATAATGAATTATATTCTATCCAACATCGACGCCTATGAGGCGGGAGAGCAAACCCATGAAAATGAGTATCTTGAAATATCCCCTGATGAATGAAGCCGGTGATGACGGTGGTGATGGTGGCGGCGGTGGCGGTGAACCATCATCATTGAACAGCGGTGAACAATACGCCGAACTCATGAGCGCTGTGCCTGAAAAGTTTCACGCCTTTGCTGGTGAAGGTGATGATAAAACCTTTGACGTATCATCAACGCTGAATAAGGTGAATGAAGGCTACACCGAACTTGAAAAACAGTTTCGATCAGGCAACCGGGGTGAAGAAGATTTACCTGAATCACCTGATGGTTACAAAGTGGAAGCCGAAGCATTTGGTGAAGGGTTTGACACTGAAGCCTTCATGAAACGAGACATGGTTCAGGGTTTCTTGAAAGGCGCACACGCCAAAGGTATTGGCAACAAAAGCATTCAATTTGTGCTTGAGAATATCGCTACCAAGTTGATGCCAGCCATGAGCGCTGAACGCTTCAACAAAGATGCAGCGGCCAGTGACCAACAATTGGCTGAAGTCTTCAAAGGTGAACAAGGTGCCGACATGGCCAAGGGTTTTGCCCGTAAAGCCTTGAGTAACTTGACCGGATCTAATGAGCGCTTGAACAAAGCCTTGGTTGATAAGTTCCAGAATGATCCTGATTTCATCGAGTTTGCCAGCCTGATTGGCCGGGAAATGAAAGAAGATTCACCCGCTAACATCGACAAGATCACGGGCGGTGTGTCGATTGATTCACTGATGGCTTCAGAAGCCTACCTGCAGAATGATCACCCCGGTCACAAAGCAGCGGTTGAGCAAGTGGCCAAGTATTTTGAGGCCAAGCACGGCAACGCCCCGGCGCTGTAGCCAACCAAGCATGATGAAAAAGCCGCCGATGTGCGGCTTTTTTGTGCCCCCATATTGACAAGCCATTGTTCTTAGGTATATAAAGCGACTCATACGGCCCAAGCTGGTCACTGGACAACCGATCATTGACCCGCACAGCTAATTCTTTAAAGCCGATTAGCTGTCGTATTCAGGCCCAGATTGTTGGATAACCTGTCAGGCTCAAATTTTTCATTTAATTTGATAACTGAGAGGTGACATCCATGGATGTTTCTGTAGCGCATATCAAGCATTTTGATGCCGATATTCGATTAAAAGCCCAACAAATGAAACCACGCCTTGCGCACACTGCGCTGGACCGTGGCAACATCGTTGGCGAATCTTTCACCATTTCCCAAGTTGAGAAAAGCCCCGGTGAAATGACTGAAGTGACCACCCGCTTCGGTGATACTCAATTCAATAGCCCTGATCATGAAGTACGCAATGTTGTGATGCGTGACTTCTTTGAAGCTGAACCCGTTGATCGAACTGATCTACCTAAGCTTTTGAAAGATCCCGGTGCTGGTACTTACCAAGCCACCTTGTTGGCTAAGCTTTCCCGAACTCAAGACAAGCATTTTTATGATGCAGCTCGCGGCAACGCGATCTTGAAAGACGGTTCAAGCGTAGCACTGCCGACTTCACAGAAAATCGCGCACGGATCCACTGGATTCACGAAAGCGAAGATTGTGCAGGCGCGCAAACTGTTCAGACAAAACGAACAGGATCAGCACGAAGGCAAACAATTGTACATGGCGTACACAGCCGACATGCTTGAAGATATTCTGGCTAATGACACTGAGCTTATTGATCAAGACATCATCAAGCTGCAATTGCTGCAAGCTGGTGATTTGAAAGGTGAATGGGCTGGATTTATCTGGATTCCGTTTGAAAATGTCGATGTTGATCCGCTGGATGCAAATTCACGGCTTTCTATCGCATGGTGTACCGGCGCGATACACAAAGGCACCGGCTATCAGGAAGGCCGCATTGATAACCGTCCTGATAAGCGCAACTTGAAGCAGGTTTCACTGGCCTCAAGCCACGGTCTTGGCCGCGCTGAAGAAACAGGTGTTGTTGAGTTTTCATTCAAAGTCGCTTAATTCTGATTGAATTGCGTTTGAACTAAACAGACAATCGAACACTGAAACAAATTGAAAGGTGAAAAATCATGGCTGAAATAGCATCCAGACAGAAAGCCAAACTTGATGCGGGTGGTCTTGTGACCGGCGCTGAAGGCTTGGGAAAAGTACGGGCGTTGACTATCACAACCCCGGCAACACATGACCTTGAAAATGGTGACACCATGGCTTCAGGTGTTTTGATTCCTAAAGATGCCCGGATTCTGGGCATCTTTGAGGTATCAAGCGGCGCTGTCACTGGCGTTAACATCGATCTAGGTCTTCGCAACTTCGACACAAAAGAGGTCATTGATCTTGATGGCTTGTTTGATGGGTACCCCATTGGCACAGCTGGCACAAACATTGTGCCCACTGCGAACATTGGCGCGCTGATCGATGATGGTGCTGAATACCTAGTTCCTGAACGGGCTGAAGCATACGTTACGGTCACTACTGGCGACCCTGATGCAAATGATCAATTTCGAGTAACATTGTTTATAGTCACTAACGACTAAAAGCAAAACCGATGGTGTTGGTGGCTCGGTCAGCTTTGCGCTGCCGGGCCATTTTTTTAGGTGGTGAATAATGGCTTCTACTGACATAGAAATTTGTAGTAATGCGCTGATCCAATTGGGTGATGATCCAATCAATTCATTCAATGATGGTTCGGGCACGCAAGGTAACAACCGGGGCCGCGCATGTGCGAATTTATACCCCACTGTTCGTGACAAGCTGTTACGTTCTTTCCCATGGAATTGCGCCAAAAAGCAAAGCGCGCCAAGCAAAGATTCAACCGCCCCGCAATTTGATTTCACCAACCAGTTTTTGCTTCCCGCTGATTGGTTGCGCTGCATTGCGATCAATGACCGTAAGGCATGGAGCCCGGCGCCGTTCTTTAAGATACAAGGCCGCAAGATTCTGACTGATGAAGCCACGGTTAAGTTGACTTATATTTATAAAAACACCGATGTCAGTAGCTATGACGCTGAATTGATAAACTGCTTAGAGCTGGCCATGTGCGCGCGCCTTGCCATGGCGGTCACTGGAAAAATAGGGGTTCGCCAAGAGTATGAAAACCTATTCAGAGAAGCGGTGATTCAGGCCCAAAACACTGACAGCATGGAAGAAAGCGCTGATTACTTTGAAGACAACTTGGTGCTTGAGGCAAGAGAATCCACGCTCTTCAATTCACAATGGCCGGGGTTTAGTCAGTAATGGGCACAAAGCTACTGCAAACCAACTTCACCGGGGGCGAACAAACGCCCCGTTTGTCGTATAGGGTTGACGTTGATAAGCGCGCCAACAATGGCGTGAAAGAGGCCATCAATACGGTGATCTATATCCACGGCGGCGCCCGGTCCACTTATGGCCGTGAGTGGGTGAATAACGCCATGGTCAATTCAGGCAACCAAGAGCTTTTCGAGTTTCGATACAGCGAGACAGAAGCGCTGATGATCGAGATTGCCGCCACCAAGTTCAGGTTTTATGATCAGGACAAGGCCCAGATTCAAGACGGTGGCAGTGCTTATGAAGTGACCCATGTTTACACTTCAGCACAGATCCCCAACCTGAACATTATTTCAAGAAAGAACACCATCTTGTTTTTTCACCCTGATGTGCCAGTTAAACGATTACGGCGGTTTTCAAATACTAATTGGGTGTTCGATGATTTCCCGTTTGAACAGCCACCCGTGAGTGAAACCGGGTTCAGCCCCGGCTTCAATGTCACCTTGAGCGCTTTGACCGGATCAGGTATCACCGTGACATGCGGCCAAGCAATCTTTCGTGAATCCGATGTAGGCCGAACACTGACATCAGATGCCGGTGAGTTGATCTTCACAGCCCATACCAATGACAACACCATGACCGCTGATGTGGTCAGTGACTTTGCATCCAGCCCCTTAGCCGCTGCCAGCGTGGTGTTCGATGGATCCCCGCAAACAACTATCACCCCGACTTCAAACCCTGATGTGGGTTCAGAGGTGACGATTAACACCACCTTGGATTGCTTTCGTGAGGTCACATCCACCTATACGGACATTGGCGCGATCATTTCCATCAACGGTGGTTTCATCAAGATCACTGAGATTGTCACGGCCAATCAGATTAAGGGTATCGTGACGCAGAAGATGACCGCCGCTGTGGCTTCCCCGGCAAATGCGTGGTCGATTCTTTATCCCATTTACAGTGAAGTGCTAGGCTATCCGCGCGCTGGTATCTTCTTTCGTCAACGGTTGATTCTTTGTGGGTCTAATGGCTTCCCCAATTCCTTTGCGGCTTCACGCATTGGCATCACCAATGATTTCACGTTGGGTGATTTGGATGACGATGGGTTTTTATATGAAACCGATCTGGACCAGAACAACCCGATTATCAACGTGGGCCGACGAAAGAAAGGCTTTTTGATGTTCACAAGCGGTGAAGAAGTCTTTCTTGGTCCTGATGAAAACGGCTTATTCACACCCACCGCGCTAGAAATTGATAATGTCAGTGAATACGGCTCAGCACGGGTGCCACCTATCCGGGCGGCCAGTGATTTGATTTATTTACAGAGTGGATCCCGAAAGCTACGCGCCGCCCGGTATTCACTGGTTGACGATGAATTTGATTCTGATGACATCACCAAGCTATGTGAACACATCACTGAATCTGGCGTGGTTTCCATGGCTTACCAGAGAGAGCCCGATTCAATTTTGTGGCTGGTCTTGGCCAATGGTGATGCGGTCACTGTAACGCTCGATCGAAGGGAAGGAATTATTGCCGCCACTAAGATCAAAAGCAATGGTGACTTCAAAGCCGTGGCCACGATGGACGATACGAACGGACAAAGCCAAGTGTGGTTCTTGGTCGATCAAACGATTGATGGCGCTGTTGTTCGCCACATCGAATCAGAAGATCCTGAATTACCTGATGTTGAAGCCGGGATCACTATCACCGCTGGATCAGCGCAAACCAGCTGGACCGGGCTGGATCATTTGGCGGGTGAAACGGTGGCCATGACACTGGATGGCATCATTTTGAAAGATGCGGCGGTTGATGCTTCAGGCAATCTGACCACCACCAAATCAGGCACGGTTTTGAAAGCTGGCCTTGAATATACGGATAAGCCGCAAGTCTCACTGTGGCCAGCGCATTTTTCCAACGATGCCGGCACGATCATGGGTGACAAATCGCGTCTGATTAATGGCACCGTTGGCTTACTCGATTCCGGTCCTGTTTATCTGAATAATGAACTGCAGAAATCAGAGCAATACGATACCCAGATTTTAGATACCGCCCCGCCTAAACTCACGGGTGATTTCAAGATCCCGCAAAGCGGTTACAATATCAATAACCCATTTCTCATAATCGCCGCCACGATAGAGCCCATCCATGTATTAGGCGCTGTCAGAAACATTGACTTGAACAATAGAGACAGATGATTGAAGTTGCCACAAAAGAAGACTTGCCTGAAATGATGGAACTGATGAAACAGTTTCACAAAGAATCTGCTTTTGCCCGGTATGCGCCCAACATCCAAAAAACACATGCTTGGCTTGAAAACCAAATGGATCACGGGGTTATCTTTTGCAGCCGTAAAGCTGGCAAGATCGATGGCTTCATTGGTGTCACTATGCGATCACATCACATGGTTGATGTCACCTACGGTTCAGAAGGTCCGTTTTATGTGGACACATCACAGCGCCAAGGTTTCAAAGCGGTTCGATTAATCAAGGCAGCACAAGCATGGACCCGTGAAATGGGCGGTGAATACTTCCAGATCAATGCCACCGCTGGCATACAGCTGGATAACATTGGTAAACTTTGCGCCGCCCTTGGTGGTGTTCAAATCGGTGCAATTTGGAGCTTTGACAATGTGTGAACCTGATAACGGCAACGTGAATCAAGATCAGCCGAACTCAGATGCCAGCCTCACTAGAACGGCACAAGCGGTGAATGCGGGTTCTGGTTTTGTTGGTGCGGTAGGTATTGAGCAGCAATATGAAAATGCCAAGTTAGTCACCGCCGACTTAAACCGCCAAGCCTTTGAAGCTGAATCAGCGGCGCGGGTTGAGGCTGAAGACATTCGTGAATTGGTCACCCGTAAGACCGCCACGGCCAGAGCTGCTTTAGCTGCAGCGGGTGTGAATGTTGAATTTGGTTCGTCTGATGTCATCATCAAAGAGATAAACAAAGATGGCGAACAAGATGCGTTGATCACTATTAAAAACGGCCAAGCCAGAGCTGAACAATTGCGCTATGCGGCCAAGGTGAACAAGATCAACGCGCGATTAAATAGGCTTACTGGCCACTTCAGCAACATCATGGAAACAGGCGCAAAGGCCGCTAAACTATCCGGGGGCGGCTAATATGTCGATCATTCCATCTTCAACCGGGTTGGGTTTGGTTGCACCTGAACCTGTTAACACACCCACACCGCAACTGGATGTCACCCCGCTTCAGCAATTAAAACGTGTTGGTGATGCCACCACGGATCTAATTCGTGATGTCCGTGATAACCGTGCAGAGCTGGAAGGGACGCGCGCTATTAGCGCCGCCACCAATGAATTGAATATCTTTTTGGGTGAACTCGAAAACGACAAAGATTATGGCACCCAAGTTGAGCGCTACCAAGAGCGGGTTCAATCCGTGGTTGAAAGCTACAGCGGTCAGATCCAGAGTGATACCGCGCGCCAACGCTTTGAAACTGAGTTTGGCCAAGTGGCACTTGATCAAGGGATCAAATTGCAAAGTAGCAGTTTGACCAAAGACCTTGAAGAACAAGCTGGCATGGTCCGGCTTAACCTTGAACAGATTTCATCACAGTCAGGCAACACCGTTGACCCAGAAGCACGGGATAAAATACGGCGCACCGGCTATTCAGAAATCAAACGAGCGCATGAGCGTGGCATTCTCGATGATCTTGAAGCCGCTGAAGCCATTGCTGATTTCATGGAAGACAATGCAAAAGCTGATGTTCGCCGTGATATTCGCATGAACCCGGCCAACGCTTTGAAAAATCTGCTTGATGGCAAGTATCAAGGGCTATCCGCTGAAGATGGCCAGCTTTGGCAAGAGCGCGCCGTGCGAGCCCAAGAAGCTGAAGACCGTGCGGCATTGGCTAAACAGGCCCGGCTAGAAAAAACCGTTGAAGATGCCACGAAGAAACACGCTGATGCACTGTCCCGTGAAGGTGATCTTTTGTTGCGTGAAGGCAATCTGACTGAAGATTGGATTGAACAGAATATTGAAATCCTGTCTGAAGAAGACCGCCGCTATTTTTACCGTTCACTTGATGCCGGGGCAAACAGTGGTAAAGGCGATCCAGAAATTTACAGTGATCTTCGTTTGCGCGCTGTCACTGAAGATGTCAGCCAAGAAGCCCGGTTGCAACTGCAAAATGGTCTAATCACAGAAAGCCAGTTTGATAAATTGGTTTCAAAATCAGAAGCCAATAGCATTGCGGGTTCTATTCCCAATTCTGTGGTGCGTGGTGAACGGCTTATTAAAAACGCTTTGGAGCCACCCGCCAACTTCACTGACCCCTTAAAACGGATTCGACAAGCTGAAGCGGTTGATACGTTTTATGAGTGGGTGCAAAACAACCCGGACGCCCCAGAAGACCAGATTGAAGCGCGCGCTGACAAGATAATCACTGAGTTTTCAGCAGCCCAAACCCGCAACATCTTGCGCGAAATGCGTAGAAAAACGAACATGCCAGCACCCGCTGACAAACCCGAATTGCAGGAACAGCAAATTGAGATTGCCCGACAACTAGACGCCGGGGAAATCAACGCCGAACAAGCCGCTGCAGCCGCCGCACTACTCCAACAAGCTGAACAGGCATTCAACAATGACGCTATTCAATGATGACTTGAGCGGATCCTATGGGATGCGCACCGAAAAAGTGGGTAATGAAGCGGCCCTTGCTGATTTGCTTTCACGGTTTGGCGCGGAAGGCAAAGCCAGAAACAACCCTGAACCTGAAAAGCCCACCCAAACCGCCGATGGCAACAAAGAAAAATCATTGCTTTCAACCGTTGGCGCCGTGGGTGCTGATGTCGCGCAAGGCTTAACCACTGATCTATTTGGTGCTGTGGCCACGGGTGTTCATGAAGCCGCACAAGAGACTGTGGATTTTGTGACTGAATTGGGTGACTCGCTGTTTGATGCCGATGAAGCCAAGGCTATGTTAGACAACGAAGACCTTGATCCCATTGTTCGACAAGGTTTAGAAACCGCGCTTGAGTCGCAAGGTGATCGATTGTTACTGCCTCAACTCCCTGAAGGGTTGAAACCCGATACAGTGACCGGGGGCATCATCAACGATGTATCTCAGTTTTTAACCGGGTTTTTTGGTGCTGGTAAATTTAAGGCATTGAAAGGTGCCAAGACAAAAGGCGGTCAGTTTGCACAAACAGCGGCCAAAGGTGCCGTGGCTGATGCGGTGGTTTTTGATCCCCATGAAGAACGGCTTTCTGATCTGGTTCAATCCGTGCCAGAACTACAAAACCCGGTCACTGAATTTCTTGCTGCAGATCCCAACGACACCGCCGCTGAAGGCCGATTGAAAAACGCCATTGAAGGTTCAGTGCTAGGGTTTGCCGCTGATGCGTTGTTTCTAGCTGTCAAGGCCACCCGGTCAGGATTGAAGGCAAGGCGCGCCAAACTCGATGCAGAGCGCACACCAGAGCCAGAATTTGAACCGGGCATCAGTCTTGAAGAGCTTGGGGATCCCTTGGGTGACAATGTGGGTGATCGACTACAAGCCCGGATCGATAGCGAACCAGAAGCCGTGGCGGTTGATTATGCCAAGCTGAAGGGCACCAACGGCGGCAAAGTGCTGGATGCTGACACCGCGCGTGAACTCTCCCCTGAATACCTTGCTGATCGATCTAAAGCCGCTGAAGTGCATGAAGCAGCCAGTAATTTCATTCAACGCCAATTTGATGAACTGATTGAAAAGCCACCCCGCGAAGGTGAAGAAAATCAGGTGACCTTCTTGGCCGGTGGCACGGGTGCTGGTAAATCGACCGCCAAAGATTTAGTGCCTGAAATCATCGATGAATCAAAAGTGGTGCTTGATGGCACCATGAAAAGCTACAAGAAAGCGGTGGTCAACGTACAAAAAGCGCTCGATGCTGGTAATGATGTGACCATTGTTTATGTTCACCGTGAACCAGCTGATGCGCTAGAAGGCGCCCTACACCGCGCTGAGAGACAAGCTGCAGAATTTGGCACTGGTAGAACGGTTCCCACAGAAGTCTTTGCACAGGCCCATGAGGGCGCACCAGCAACCGCTGTGAGGCTGCAGGACAAGTTCAAAGATGATCCACGCTTCACGCTGATTGTGGTCGATAACACCCACGGCGCTAATAATGCCAAGCTGGCTGACGTTGATCTTTTGCGTAATGTGAACTATACTAATCTAGCTAAGGAAGCAGATACACAACTTGAGGAGGCATTTAAAAATGGCGAAATCAGTGAAAAAACCTACCGTGGATTCAAATCAGAAAAAGCGGGAAGCGAGAAACAGGCGTTGGGCGGAAGGGTTCGTGAAAGCGCTGAACCAAGGAGCCTTAGCGAGCAACTCAGCGAAGCGCAAGCAGTCGCAGACGGAAGACTAGACCCCGCAACCATCACCAGCCCGGTTGAAGAGCCACAGACGTTCATCAACTTTGCGCGGATCGACACACCCGAAGATATACAAAACGCTATCCAGCGCTTGGCCGATGCTGACAAGACCGCTGTGGATAGTGCGCGCCGGGGCAAAATACCCCAAGCACAAACTGAGCTCAGTGCGGCCCATGTCGATGCGTGGGAAACGCTCAGTGCTCGCAGGAAAGGCGAACCGTTAAACGCTGAACAATCCGTGGCAGTTCGTCAACTATGGGCGGCAAGCGCTGACAGAACCGCACAGCTGGCCAAGACAGCGGCCACCAATCCTTCAGAAGCCAATTTGTTTGCATTTAGAAAGCAAATGGCCATTCATAACGCGATACAGCAACAAGTGATTGCGGCCAGAACAGAAACCGCACGGGCCTTGGCATCATGGAAAATACCAGCCGGGACCAATGCTGAACGCTTTCGCGGCGTCATGGATGCACTAAACAGTAATGGCGGTTCAGATTTAACCAAGGAAATGGCTGAACGTGTGGCGGCATTGGCTGACAAAGGCATGACCAGAGAGCTGGACAAGGTGACTGAAAAGCTGGCCGGTGCCAGAACTAAGGATGCCTTGGTTGAAGCGTGGATTAATGGCCTTTTGTCTGGTCCTAAAACCCATCTTGTGAACATGCTCAGCAATACCAGCGTGATGTTTCAGCAAATGGGTGAACGTGCGGTAGCTGGTCGAATGGCCGCTTTCATGGGTGATGAAGGCAGCGTGGCCATGGGTGAAGCTACGGCACAATGGCAAGGTCTGGTTTCAGCCATTCCTGATGCTTTCCGGTTTTCAGTGAAATCCTTCATCACGGGAAACAGTGGCTATGGTATGTCCAAAATTGACACCGGGCGGCCCAATGCGATTAGCTCAGAATCGCTTCAAATCCGTTCTGACTCCATGGCCGGGCGCTTTGTCGATACCTTGGCGGCGGTAGCGCCCACCCGGTTCTTGAATGCTGAAGATGAATTTTTCAAAACCTTTGGCTATCGTATGGAGCTCCACGCCCAAGCCTTGCGAACAGCCACTAAAGAAGTCAATGATGGCCAGATTCCAGCCGATCAATTGAAAGACCGCATGGCTGACATCATTGACAACCCGCCCGAAAATGTACGCATTGCCGCTGTCGATAACGCGCTTTATCAGACGTTCACCAACCCCGGTGGAAATCTCAGCAAGCGATTGATCAAGACCGCCAATGAATACCCGGCTTTTCGTGTGCTCATGCCGTTCATCAGAACCCCGGCTAACATCCTCACCTACACCTTTCACCGCACACCCTTGGCGCCGCTGTTCAGTGGCTATAAGGCTGACATTGCGGCGGGTGGTGCGCGCC
>JGI10211J34971_10003729_pt1 | contig 12152 bp, 14 predicted proteins | sample Etolagsediment_FD_34971 | JGI IMG/M metagenome (IMG submission 34971) | reverse complement strand
AGTATTTTTATAAACTTCTCTAATAAAATTTTCACCCATTTTATTAGATTTTCTACTTCCTATTCCTGCAAAATTCTCACTTTCTATAATGGGAATGGTATCAATTTCGACCCATTTATTCACATGATTATCAAAAAACCATAATACATCGTTTATATGATCATAAACATAAATCTTTCTACTTCTACTTTTTCTTGCCATTTCTATAGCCCATGCGGTTCCCCCAGAAAAAATCACGTTATCATTTTCCCTTTTAGATGATTCCGTAATGGCGTAAACAACATCTGAAAATTTAACCTGAAAAATGTTTCTTTTTAAAAGATTGTTGATATATTCTGATCTTGTTGGATATGTTCTACCCAATCGTTTTGAAACATCCTTCAAAAACGAATTTACATCTTTAGGGTTTATAATATCCATTGGGGCGTTTCCATGAGGAGTTTTAAATCCATTAATGTAATAATGGTTTGTTTTTATTCCATAGTTTTTACCAATTTCTCCCCATAAAAAATCGTAGCCGTTGGCCCCGCCAGAATGACATACATAACTCATGATCCATCTCCATCTTCTTTAAATTCTTTACTATAAAGATTATCTCTAACCTTTATCATTATAAATTTACATTTACAATAACGGCATTCAAAAAGACCTTCTAAAGACGGAATCACTTGCAACTCATTGCATTTTGGGCAAATTACTTCATAATTATCGTTAAGCATAAAATTTAAAATTTAATCTTAATTCCTACATTGAAATTTGAAATATCATGAGAAATTATATAATTTGAATAAAACATCTTATAATTAAATCCTACATATACAGCAGGATAAATATCATGATTTCCAACCCCATTAAACTTATTATTTTCTAATGAAACAAATCCACCACCAATTTCAAGATTTACATTATTATACAAATTTTCTTCAATTATATAAATACTTGAAAAAATGTTGTCAGATTGATGAATAAAATTAGATTCATTAAAATATGTTCCATCATTTCCATTATTAAAGCCACTATAACTCTTTCCTTCACCATGTCCTATCATTGGCACAAAGAATAAAATTATAACCAATATTATTTTGTTTTTCATAGGTTTTGTTCCTCCTTAATATATAAATCCTCCAAAGATTGGTAATAACTGTTTACCCATAAATCTTTCATTATAATGTACAAATTTTCATGAACATTTGAAAATTTATTTTTATAAATTCTTTCAACTCGTTTTCCAATTTTTCCTTAATGTGCCAAGGAATTAATTCATTAAATTCTGAAATTTCACTCATTTTTCTCTAAAAGCTACATTGTTATAAACTTGCCCCCATTCTTCTATATAATTGGCATTATATCCTTTGTTATAAGGCTGTCTCATTAAATATGATTCAATTCCAAGATCACAACCATCTTTATAATTTTGATATTTATCCTCAATCCAAATAGCATTTTTATCTTTAAAATCTTTTAAAACGTATTTTTTACTCTCGTTTACATTTAAAAAAATCACAGCTTTAAAAATATCATCAAAAACATTTTTAAGATTTGTTAATCTGTTTTTCCTTGATTGGCTACATATGCCAAAACTTGTAATGGCAATAATCTCATATCCAAGGTCTAAAAATTTTTTCAAATAATGATTTGAATTTTTTATAGGATTTAAATCACCTCCATTATTAGAAGTGTTGAAATCTTTTACAATTCTTGTTATTATATCGTCATCCAATCCATAATGATCAGATAGATAATAATGAGTTTCGTCCCCTATTCTATCAAATCCATTATGTGTCATAAATTTTCTAAAGGCATTCTCCCAATCAAGGAGGACACCATCTACATCTGTCAATAAACATTTTTTCATATTACCCTGTTGTTTTCAATTAAAAATTCTTTGGATTTTCCATTTTCGACTATGACATAAATATGTTCCTTTTTGTAAATAAATCGAGAATCTTTACATAGCCAAACGTTATCAGAATAAACCGACCACATTCCTCCAAACTCTTTTGTGAAAATTTCCAATTTACTTTTAATCTTTTTCTTTTTTCCCATGTTTAAACAATTTTGTTATAAGCCAAGATAAGAAAATTATTTTTAACATCCAAATTATTTTTATAAATATAGTAAATGGTTTGAAATTATGGCGTTTAAGAAAAATATACCTATAGAAGCAAGTGATGGCAATAGATATGTATGGGGCGGCTATCAGTTTTTTCAGCTTACAAAATCTGGAAGGCGTGGAAGAATAGCCAACAGAGATATAAAATATGAACTTGAATCTAAAATAATAGATAACCCCAGCAAATACATAGATTTAGATACTAAAAGCGTATTCTTTGATCTTTATAGCAAGAGCATCAAATCAGGATTTTTACCAGAAAGGACGAAAGATGCTATAGATTGGATGAGAAAAAGGGTTAGAAATGCCTTTGTATCCAGAAATAAAGTTTTACAAGAAAAAACTACTGTAAGTAAATTTGAAATAGGGAAATTATATTTTTTCAGTTATGATGCTACTACTAAAGAAAAATTGCCATATTGGGATATGTACCCAATCGTTTATCCATTTGGAATGAAAGACGGGGATATGATGGGAATAAATTTACATTATCTGCCATTAAATTTAAGGGCGAAATTGCAAGACGCATTATACATGATTGTAACAGATTTCAGATTTGATAATGAAACGAAACTAAAAATCTCATATAATATATTAAAAAATAGTTCTGAATTAAAGCCATTTAAACCATGTGTTCATAGATATAAAATGAAAGGTATAAAATCGAGTATTATAGAAATACACCCTTCAACATGGACACAAGCATTGTTTTTACCATTACACAAATTTGTAAAACAAAAAAAAGGTGGAGAAAACACAGTTTCCGCTAATAAAGTACATAAAGATAGTAAGAAAAAGATATAAAAATGGCAACTAATAATTATATGGTCGATGAAGATTGGGTAATTAACTCTACTATATTAAATCAGCTTAGGTTTCCCAATAATATAGATGATACACATAATATTATAATATCTATAAAGGAAAAGGATATTAAAGGGTTATCGAAGGAAGATTTAAAAAAATTTCAATCTGATTTTAATAAACCATCAGAAAATGGGGGAAATATAATAGATTCGATTCAAAATATGACCCAAGATAAACTTCCAACGATTATGAATTTAGCATCTAATATAACTATTAATACAAATACTATATGTGATATAATTCTTCCAATTCCTATAAATTTGAATGTTAATTATAATGCTGGTTGGAGAGGGGAAACTATAAATTTGTTTGATTATTTTTTAAGAGAAGGTATAGAAAGTCTTGGTAATAGCGAATCAATGGTAAATAATGTGGTGAGTGATATATCTAAAATATCTACCAGGTGGTTATCAGATTTTGCACGTGGTATAACAGGTTTCACAGGAAAGGGCGCATATGTAGCATTTAATCCGTATAAAGAATTGATGTATTCATCGCCATCATTTAGAAAATTTTCTTTTCAATGGGTTTTATCACCAAGAAATGAAAAGGAGTCAAATACATTAAGAGAAATTTTATTTAATCTTAAAAAATATATGCATCCAAAAGAATTGGATTTTGAAGCTGTTTGGTTATATCCAGCATTTGTTGATATAAAGTTTAATGTTAAAGACAGAGATAAAAATACATTTTTATTCAACATATTATCATCCGCCATTGAAAATATATCAATAGAATATGATAATAAATTTCACAATGACGGTTCACCAGTTGTGTATANACTTACAATAGATTTTCTCGAATCTGAATTGCTTACACAATCCGATTTTAAAGATTCTAAAAATACATTTTAATTATGCCTGCTACAAACTATTTCAAGTTTTTTAATAAAACATATTATAACGGAGTTCCTATAACAGATCTATCTAATAGATTCAAGTTTATAAAAAACCAAAATCTATTAAAATCTAAAGTATTTTTATCGTATATCGTATCAGATGGAGAAATGCCAGAACATATATCTGAAAAATATTATGGAAGTACAACGTTTTTTTGGATAGTGATGATGATTAATAATATATCAAATATTTATGAAGATTGGCATAAACCTATAGATGTGTTCAATAAATATATAATTTCAAAGTACAATTCATTGGAATCGGCACAAACTGAGATTCATCATTTTGAAGATGATTATGGTAATATTATAAGTCAGAATGATTGGGATGGAGATGTAAACAAAAAATATACCTTTTATGATTATGAATATGATATTAATGAGGAAAAAAAGGAAATATATCTTATAGATAAACAATACTTGCCGCAGATAACAAGAGAATTTAAAAATATATTTTCATGAATAGTTATATAAATAATATTGATATAAAATTTATAGAATTAACAAATATATATAATGAAGTGTTAGATATTACAAATCTTGTAACTAATATAGACATATTTGAAAGCATTTATACATCAACTTTAAACGGTTATATACATTTAATAGATAGTAATGATCTTCCACAATTTTTTCCAATTGTCGGTGGAGAAAGATTAAAAATAGAGATGGGGTTGCCCTTTGATGGTTATGAAAATTATATAACACTTGATTTTCTAATTTATAGAATGAGTGATAGAGAAATAAAAAGTAATACTACACAGCATTATAAATTATGGTTTACAAGCTTTGAAACGTTGACTAATATAGAAAATATTATAAGCAAAAGTTTTAAAGGTTATACAGCATTAGATATAATTAAATACACTTTAAAGAGTTTAAACACTGATAAGAATTTGAATTATGATGATACTATAGGTGTATTTGATTATATATCACCTTCAATACGCCCATTTGAATTAATTAATACTATTGTTAAAAATTATAGTATTAATGATATATCAGCAGATTTTATTTTTTTCGAGTCATTGGGCAAAGATGGGGCATCATTTAATTTTAAAAGCATTTCAAATATTTTTAAAAATGAGTCACCCATTGGAGAGATAGAATTTAAACAAAAACATAAATCGGCAAAAAATCCTTTTTTATATACAAATGTTCCTGAAAGTATAAATTTTAAAAAATCATTTGATATTGTAGAAAGTAAGGTAAATGGATTGATGAGTCAATCTATTATACATCATGATCTTTTAAGAAAAAGATATGAAATACAAAAATATGATTATAATAATGAAAACATGAATTATAAAGCTGATAAGCTTGGTTATAAAACATTTGATGATAACTTATTAGGAAAATATTCAGAATTTATAAGATATTCATTTTCTTCATCCTTTTCATCTTCTACTTCGGCTAAAGGGTATGTAGATAATTCAAACAATACATCGATCACAAAAAAGAAAAATAGAAATGAAAATTCCTATATAAAAGAAAATCAATCTGATTATACTTCTGATGTATTAACAGATATAATAAGCAAACGGGCGGTGGCATTACAAGAATTTGAAAACAATAAAATATATATTAATGATTTGACAGGGGATTTAAAATATAATGCTGGGTCTGTTATAGTTTTTAGTAAACCAAATATAGTATATAATCAACAAGAATATATAGATAAATATGGCGATAATAAAGATCTTTTTATAAGTGGAAATTATCTTATAACAAAATCAAGACACAATATAATTAAATCGCCAATAGGGTTTGAATATAAAAATTATCTTGAAATAGCCAAAAACACATTTAAAAATAGTTTAGACATATTATGATTTTAAATAAACACTCAATTATATGCTTTGGATTTGTTGAAAATAATGTAGATCCTTTGAAGATAGGAAGATGCCAAGTAAGATTAATAGGCTATCATACAAATGATAAAAATCAAATTCCATCTGATGAATTATATTGGTGTCAATCTATAAATCCGCCAAATTTATCTGTTGTAAATCCCCCTCATATAGGTTCACAAGTAATTTGTATATCATTGGATGATACATTTCAAACTGTTTTAATTCTTGGTGTTATAAATGGAATATCTGACGAAAATGAAGAACCAGATTCATCTAAATTGACAAGAAATGAAAATATTGAAGATACCATAGTTTATACTAAAAATGATAATAGATATAGCGGAGAATTTGAGGAACCAAATTCAACTAATTCTTATAGAACAATGTATCCATATAATTTTGTGTATGAGGGATTGGGTGGAAATGTATTTGAAATAGATGATACAGATGGTTATAAACGAATTAATCTATTTCACGATTCTGGGAGTTATATAGAAATAATTAATAATGGTGACTTTATTATAAAATCTGTCAATGATGGATATATTATTACAGATAATTTAAATATACATGGTTCTATTTTGATAGATGGAGATGTTGATATAGTTGGAGATGTTGAAATAAGCGATTCAATAACAGTTTCAAATGGTGCTGATATAACAGGGGGTGCGTCTATAAATGGAGATTTAACAGTCGATGGAACTATAACAGCCACAGGTGATATAACGGCATTTTCTGATAAAAGATTTAAAAATAATATAGAAAATATAAACAATGGTCTTGACAAAATTTTATCATTACAGGGCGTAACATTTAATACTATTTTTGACGATAAAAAACACTGTGGATTGATAGCACAAGATGTTGAAAAAATAATTCCAGAGGTAATTTTAGAAACTCCCGATGGATATAAAAGTATAGCATATTCAAACCTGGTTGGATATCTGATAGAAAGTATAAAAGAATTAAAAACAGAAATAGATTTATTAAAAAATGGCATCACCAAGTAGTGGTTTAATATCATTATCAATGATATCCCAAGAATTTGGCGTGGTAACACCGCCGTATAATTTAAGCGATTTTTATCGTGGTGGTTTGTTTGTTCCTGATGTTAGCGCGAATTTTTCTATACCAACATCGGGAACGATAAGTTTAAGTATGTTCTATGGTGCTAAAAATCAATTTGAATCTACATATGAAATAAATAGCAACACCACAAATTTGATAATAAATCCTACCACCGTTTCTGGTTATATAGAAGGTGTAAGTATTATTAACATTATAATTAAAAGTGGTTATGTTTTAGGATCTGATAGTGTGGATGATTATGCTTTGGTTATAGACGGATTTTCTAACGATGATATAATAAATTTAACAATAGAGAGCGGCGCATATATAGTTGGCAAAGGTGGAAGAGGAGCTGATTCGGTATATGGCGATGGAGAGGATGGAGAGGATGGAGAGGATGGTGGTGATGCAATGCATATACGATCTAATGTTAATATAACAAATTATGGAATAATTGGCAGTGGTGGAGGCGGTGGTGGTTCCGGTGGTGGGGCTTGGTTTTTTAATTTTCTAATAGGCCCTCCTTCGATTGTGCCAGTATCAGGCGCTGGTGGTGGTGGTGCTGGATGGGAGATTGGATTAAAAGGTAACATAGTAGAAGGTAATAAATGTTGTACACCACCATCTGAGGCAGGGAACGGAACATTATTAAGTGGTGGATCTAAAGGTCTTTCAGCAAGAGATGGAACCCGAGGATCTGGACACGGCGGAAATGGTGGTGATCTTGGTGAAGACGGAGAAGATGGACAGGATGAACAAGGATCGCACGGTCCTGGATATGGTGGTAAAGGAGGTTCGGCAGGAAACGCCGTTGATGGGAATTCTTACATAATATGGAATAATTTAGGAGATGTTAGAGGTAATAAAATTAATTAATCAATCAATTATAAATATAATAAATATATGGCAGTAGGACTTAGAAAAAGAGAAACGGTTTATAGTGATTTTGATTGGACATTTACGCCACATCCTAAAACAGGAGATATAACAGTTATTAGGAATGGAGATTCTATAAAAAGAGCTGTTAAAAATCATATTTTAACAAAATATAACGATAGATTATTTAATTCTAAAAAAGGTAGCAACATTTATGGAAGATTATTTGAGCAATTTGATAAAATAACCGCAACACTTTTAGAACGAGATATAATAGAAACTTTAAATAATTTTGAACCACGTGTATCTATTGAAAAAATAGAGGTAATACCTGATTATGAAAATGAAGGGTATGATATAAATCTATATTGTAGAATTATAAATATAAAAAAGATAGAAGAAATAAATATATTTTTAGAAAGAATTAAATAATGAAAAATAACTTACAAATAACAGAAACAGATTATGATTCTATTTTAGATAACTTTAAAAATTATTTAAAATCGCAAGACGAGTTCAAAGATTATAACTTTGATGGATCATCGTTATCTATTTTTTTAGATGTTTTATCATATAATACCTTCTATAACGCATTTTATATTAATGCTATTGGAAACGAGATGTTTTTAGATAGTGCAACAAAAAGAGAAAATGTTGTAAGTAGAGCAAAGGCATTGGGATATGTTCCAAGTAGTTCTGTAAGTTCATATGCTTATATAGATATTGAAGCCCATATCAATAAAGCGTCTGTAGAAACACCATCATCTAACAGCTTCATAAGTCTAAATTCTTATGCAATATTCACAACAACAGTGCAAGAAGATGATTTTAATTTTATAACACCTGAAACAAATGCGTTAAAATATGATAGTGATGGTGGCGATTATTGGATTTATAAAAAACAAAATGTTAAAATAGTACAAGGGAAAATTTATACATATTCATGGAAAGTTCAGAATGAATATGATAGATATATTATTCCAAATAAAAACGCAGATATAAATAGTTTAATTGTTAAAATATATACAACCGAAGATAGTAATTCTTATACAACATTTACAAAAGCTGATAATTTTTTAAATGTTGATGAAAATTCAGATGTATATTGGATATATGAGGGTGATGATGAAAATTTTTATATAGAATTTGGCAATGGTGAATTTGGGTCTAAATTAGATATAAGCAATATAGTATATATAGAATATATAGTAACAGAAGGAGAAGATGCAAACGGGGCTAAATTATTCAATATAGGAAATTATAGTTATTCAAATTCTTCTATAAGAGAGTATGATGTATTATCTGTTACCAATTCTAATTACATTGTTATGAATGTAATAAATAATTCAGGCGCGTTTACAAATGATGAAAAGGTTAGAGGCGAAACATCCAACTCTATAGCATATGTTTATAGTTTTGATAATACAAATAATATATTAAAACTATATGGAGCCGATGCGTCATTTCAATTTGGAGAAACTATTCATGAAGAGAGTGTATTAGGATCTAATGTTGTATATGGCGCAAATGCTGTTATAAATTCTATAAAAACAGAAACATCTGTTTCAACAGGCGGATCTGAGATAGAAGATATAGAATCGATAAAATTCTATGCGCCAAAATTTTATTCTGCACAAAATAGGTTAATAACATCCGTTGATTATGAAACGATAATTAAAAATGATTATCCATATATAGATAATATCGTTTGTTGGGGTGGGGAAGAAGAAGATCCACAACAATTAGGAGAGATATTTATTTCTTGTAAACCAAGATCAAGAGAATTTTTAGATCAGTGGGAAAAGGATTATATTATAGAAAATGTAATTGAAGATAAAAAAATGATAGGTGTCAATGTTCAAATAGTTGACGCAGATTACATTTATATAAAACCAACTATAAATATTAAATACAATTCAGATATCAACCCCAATACCACAAAAGAAAAGATAGAAACAGATACTATTGAAAATATAAAATCTTATTGTAGAAATTTTTGCCATAAATTTAAAAGTACCTTTTATTATAGTGTGTTTGTTACTAATATAGATGAATCTAATGAATTTATATTAGGCAACGAAACGACAATTCAAATGGGTAAACATTTTAAGCCAAATTTAAATGTGGCAACATCAGAATTACTAAAATATGCAAATGCCATAAAGGATTATTCATCATGTGAATCTATTATAACATCAAGCACGTTTTCTTGTAATGTAAGTGGTACAACATATGATAATTGTTATTTTCAGGCTAATAATACTTATCTTTCAATAGCAAATTCAACATCAATTGTTTCTAATAATGTTGGAACGATTAATTATAACAATGGCATTATTCAAATTAGTAATGTGATAATAACAGAAACCGCTGAAGTGGATTCATCAAACGATAAAATAATTAAAATATATTGTGTCCCTGAAAATTTAGATTTAGAATCTGAAAAAAATCAAATATTGAAAATTGATTCTAATATCAATATAGATTCAACCGCTATAAGACAATCAAGATAAATGAATTACGAAAATTCTAAAACTAGTATACATGTAGAAAATCAGTTTCCTTTTTTTGTAAAAAATGAAGGTGAAAGGTTTGTGGAGTTTATGAGAACATATTATGATTGGTTGGAAAAACGTGTAGTGATATTGGTTCTCAAGTCTGAATATCCGATAGAAGAAAATGATATAAAAATCGGCGAAGTTTTAGACACATCTTTTTACAGTCTTATAGATGAAACTGAAGACTTTATAATAGTCAGTGAAGATACAAATATGTCAGTCATTTTTGAAAATAATTTTTCATTAAGGTTTGATGGTGAAAATGATCACATGGATGTATCTAATAGCATCTTTGATATTACTGATGACTGGAGCATATCATTATGGTTTAGGGCAAATGAATACCCATCTGTTTCAAGAACAGATTTTGACATACTCACATTAAGCAACTCTGGCTATCTATCATTAGCAAATTTATCAGAAGATTCTAATAAACTTACCGCTAATATAGATGGTAATACCATTAAAACCGATATAATCATTAAAAAGGATGAATGGTATTTATTGAATATAAGATATGATTCATCAAATAAAAAACTTTTTTATGATGTAATTGATAATATTTCTCAATATTCATATAATACATCTATAGATCTTTCTTCCACTGTTACTAATAGATTTGTCTTAGGATGTGATTTATATAATAGTAGAAATTTCTTTAATGGTAATATAGATGAAGTTAGTGTATGGGATTCTTTTATTTCTGATGATGAAATTATAAGTATATATAATGATGGGACTACGATAGATTTAACATTGAATAATGGTGATTATGCTTCAAATACAAATTTGATAAATTATTATAGATTTGAGGATTCTAATACAACGGTTGCGACTAATGAAATTAATACCTCATACAATGGAAACTTATACAACAATCCATTATATGAATTTGATGTCCCTTATAATATAAGTGCATTAATAACAGAAGATAGAGAAAATTATTCTTTATCTGTAAACGTTTTATCTTATATAAGATATGATGGTGGAGAAGAAGGTGTTATGAGTAATAGGTTGTTAGTGTTTGCAGAACATTTGTATGGTAAATTGGAAACAAATGTTGTTATAAAATCTACACCTACTAATACAATTGTAATATCTGATTTTATAGAAGCCAAAAATCCATTAAATGCTATAAATAATATACAAAATTATCAAAATATAGATTATGTTTTTGACTATAACAATTTTGTAAGTAATGATTATTTTCAATATTTATGGAAAGAAATAATGTTTGGATTTCCGCTTTTTCTTTCGCCTAAACATGATGAAGTTATAAAATCATTATTATCTAAAAATATTAAAGAATTATATAAATCTAAAGGTACATTTAAAGCAATTAAAAAATTGTTTAAATTAATATACAACGAAGATTTAGAAATTGGTACAGATATTTACAGTGATAATATATATAGTTATGTAGTTAAAACAAATAACTATGGTTCGTCAGATGTTGAAGAATTTATGAAAAATATATGTCATCCTGTAGGATATAATTTACAATTACAACCAAAATAATGGCACAAAATTTAAAAAAAGTAAGTGAGTTTGATCCTTTAACGTATTCATCGTTGTTAGGAAATGACCTGTTATACATAGTTCATAGAGTAGGAGGATCTACAGAATCTTACAACCTTTCAATAAGCGATTTATTTTTAGGTACTAACAATTTATCAACAGATATAAAATTTAGATCCGATACATTAGTTGTTGCAAATGGAAGAGTTGGTATAAATGAGGACACCCCATTATATACGTTAGATGTCAATGGCTCTTTACAAGTAGATGGAGTTTCGCAATTTAATAGCACTGCGAATGCAGTAAATATTATTGTTAATGACACCTTAACAGTTTCTACTTTAAAATCAAAAAGCACATCAAACCCAAAATCATCCTATCAGGAATTGATAGGACTGATT
>JGI10211J34971_10003728_pt1 | contig 12157 bp, 9 predicted proteins | sample Etolagsediment_FD_34971 | JGI IMG/M metagenome (IMG submission 34971) | reverse complement strand
TGGATTCAAAATGTTGAAGCTAAAGGTATAGATTTTTCATCTTTAATCCTAGTTGTTAAAACAAGATTTGTAAGAGATTGGATCGTATCACATTATGCAGATAAAATTTTAGATCATTATCAAAAGTTAGATAATAGTGTTTCAAGAATTCAGTTTGAGATTAATGAAATTTTTGATGAAAAAAGAACTAGTAATATTTTAGATTTCGGATCAGGTACAAAAGTTATTGATCTTAAAGATACAAATTATGGGATTAATAGAATTGATCCAAGATTAAATTTTGAAAGTTTTGTTACTGGAGAAAGTAATCAACTTGCTTTTTCAGCTGCAAAAAGAGTAACAGAAAGTTTAGGTCACTATAATCCTCTTTATGTTTATGGCGGTGTTGGCTTGGGTAAGACCCACATACTAAACGCCATAGGAAATCAATTAAAACAAATGGATAAAAAAGTAATTTATCTTTCTGCTGAGAGATTCATGTATCAGTTTGTTAAATCCATTAAAAATAAAGATACACATAAATTCAAAGAAATTTTTAGGAATGCTGATGTTTTAATTTTAGATGATATTCAGTTTATTAGTGGCAAAGAAGTAACTCAGGAAGAGTTTTTTTATACATTCAATAGTCTTTTAGAAAATCAGTCTCAAGTAGTAATATCGTGTGATCGTTCACCTAATGAATTAGATAGAATTCAAGATAGAATTAAATCTAGATTATCAGGCGGTTTAGTTGTCGACATTCAGCCACCTGATATTGGTTTAAGATTAGAAATTTTAAAAAAGAGATGCCTAGCTGAAAAAAATCATTTTGGTAACGATATACTGATTAATGACGAAATTCTCTCTTTTATATCAAACGAATTTAAATCAAGTGTTAGAGATATGCTGGGTGTTTTAAACCGCGTGATTGCTTCTGCACGGATTCAAAACAAAACACCTTCACTTCAGGATGCAAAATTAATTTTAAAAGATTTATTGAATAATATGCAATCGGTCATTAGCATTGAGGATATCCAAAAAATTGTTGTTTCATATTATAATTTATCTATGACTGATTTTTTATCTGCAAGACGATCGAGGCATATTGCAAGACCTAGACAAATCGCAATGTATTTATCAAAAAAATTAACAACAAAATCATTACCTGAAATAGGTAGAAAATTTACTGGAAGAGACCATACAACTGTAATCCATGCTATTAAAAAAATTGAGGAATTAATGTCTAAAGATAGGCAATTTGAGTATGAGGTACAGAGTATTACTGATAGAATTATAAAAAGGTAATATGGAATTTAAAATTGACAGAGATGTTTTTCTTAAATCTCTTGCCCACGTTCAAGGCGTGGTTGAAAAGAAAAATACCTTACCAATATTAGGCAATGTTTTACTAGAGGCTTATGATGGTTTTTTAAAAATTACGGCAACAGACTTAGATATAATCATTACAGAAAAACTGACATGCCAAACAATTAAAGAGGGCTCAACAACAACAACAGCCCAAGTAATATATGATATTGTAAGAAAGTTAAAAACTGGCTCTTCATTGCACTTATCACTCAAAGAAAACAATCGTTTAAAATTAATTTCTGGTAAATCAGATTTTAATTTAACATGTATATCACCAGATGAATTTCCAATTCTTGAAGACAATATGGATGAACAGTATTTGGAAATTCCTTCTTTTGAATTTTTAAAAATTATAAATAANACAAAGTTTTCTATTTCTAATGATGAGACNCGCCATTACTTAAATGGTATTTATTTNGACAAAAATGAAAATGAGAATAAATTAATAGCTGTTGCNACTGANGGGCATCGATTAAGCAAGTCAGCAACTGAAATTAAGAAAGTAGAGAATTTTCACCCAGTTATTCTTCCTAAAAAGACAGTTTTTGAATTACTAACNATTATAGATGAAGATTCTATAGATATTAAAATACTATCTACAAAATCTAAAATTAAGTTTCTTTATAAAGATATAGTTCTTATTTCTAAGGTAATAGATGGAAAGTTTCCTGATTATGAAAAAGTTATCCCAAAAGATGAGAGAGTAGCAGCAAAATCTAATGTTGAAGAGTTCATAAGCGCTCTAGATCGATTAAAATCATTATCTTCTGATAGAAAAGGAGTAATAAAAATTTCACTAGATAAAGGAATAATGAAATTTTTAATTAATGATGCAATTTCGGGTGATGGTATAGAAGAGGTTCAAACCCAGTACGAAGGCACTCAATTGGAAATAGGTTTCAACTCTGGATACTTAATTGATGTTGCCAACGTTTTAGAGAGTAAAGAAATTGTTTTGATGTTAAAAGATGCAACCTCTCCTATTCATATTAAAGATTTGAATGATCCATTAAGTACTTACATTGTAATGCCGATGCGTGTAATTTAGCATGCTAATAAATGGCAAGTATTGAAAAAATACAGATAAATAATTTTAAATCCCACAAGAAATTTATAACTGATTTAAGTAATGACCCTCAACAAATTGTTGTTTATGGAGAAAATGGTGTTGGAAAAACAAATTTAATAGAAGCATTATCTTTTTTTTCAAACTCAAAAGGACTGCGTGGTGATAATATTGAAAAAGTCATCACCAATCATGACCAAGCAATAAATACAAATATTAAAATTAATATTTTATCAAATCATCAAAAGTATAATTTATCTTTATCCATTAAAGAAAAAGAGAGTAAATTACAAAAGATTTTATATTTAGATGATAAAAAAACATCTTTAATCAAAATAAAAGAAATCATTAGTTTTATTTGGCTTACTCCTTATATGGATAAAATTATGTATGAGGGTCAGTCAATTAAGAGAAAATTTTTAGATAAAATGATAGCTCAAAATAATAAAATTTTTAATAATCAAATTATCGATTACCAAAAAAATGTTAGTGAAAGAATTCAAGTATTAAGAAGTAGTAAAGACGAGAAATGGCTAAATATCATCGAAACAAAAATTTCTGAAAATATGTTAGAAATTTTCAAAACTAGAAGATCTTATTCTGTAATATTAAATGATATAATAAAAAAAAATTTAGAAGACTTTAGACTAATTGAGATTATTTATAATAATGTGAACTTTAATTTTACTGAGGATAAAAATACTTTGTTACAGCTATTCAAAGAAAAATTAAAAACAAATCGTGATATAGATGAGATTAGTAAAAGAACATCGTTTAGTATTAATACTGACGAAGTCATCATTTTTGATAGTAAAAAAAAATTAAACTCAGAATTTTGTTCCACCGGAGAACAAAAAGCTTGTTTATTAACTATTATTTTAGCCAATTGTTGGAAATTAAAAAATGAAAATAAAGATTTTATTTTGTTATTAGATGAGGCGACATCGCATATTGATGAAGGAAATTTTTCAAAATTAATTAATGAAATTGAGAAATTTAAAACTCAAATTTGGTACACTGGAACTAGTAAAAAACTGTTCCAAGTTATTGAAAACAAAGCTTTTTTTATACATTTACAGTAATCTAGATCTCCATTTTTAACATTAAAAATGTTATAATAATTAATCTTTTTAAATCAAAAAAAAGCAAAAAATGTCAACTGCAATAAAGAAAAATAGCAACGAATACGGAGCAGACTCGATAAGAGTATTGAAGGGTTTAGATGCGGTAAGAAAAAGACCGGGAATGTATATTGGTGACACTGATGATGGCACTGGATTGCATCATATGGTTTTTGAAGTCGTTGATAACTCAATTGACGAAGCATTAGCAGGTCATTGTGATACGATATCTGTCACGATCAACAAAGATAGTTCTGTTACAGTTTCTGACAATGGTAGAGGTATACCAGTTGAAATACACAAAACTGAAAAAATATCTGCAGCTGAAGTAATCATGACGCAACTTCACGCAGGTGGTAAGTTTGATCATAAAACTTATAAAGTTTCAGGAGGGTTACACGGAGTTGGAGTTTCTGTAGTTAATGCACTTTCACAAAGTTTAAAAGTAGACATTTCCAGAAATGGTAAAAAATATTTTGTAGAATTTGAGAATGGAGCAACTAAGGCTCCTTTAAAAGAAATAAGTAATTCAGATTTAAATGGTACGACTATAACCTTTAAACCTTCAAGTGAAATATTCACTGATACCAACTTCAATCTAAGTATACTTGAAAAACGGTTAAAAGAACTTGCGTATTTAAACAAAGGGTTAAGAATTAGCTTAACGGATAACAGAAAAGAAAATCAAAAACCTTAGAATTTAAATTTGATGGAGGCATTCAGGAATTTGTTAAAGATTTAAATAAAGCTAAAACAAAAATAAAAAATGAAGAAAATAATATTAGTTTAGATGAGCCAGTATATTTTCAGTCCAATAAAAATAATATTGATGTCGAATGTGCGTTATTGTGGAATTCATCATATAATGAAAATGTATTGTGTTTTACTAATAATATTCCACAAAAAGATGGTGGTACTCACTTATTAGGATTTAGAAACTCAATTACAAGATTAATTAATAAATATGCAAATGATTATGGTCTGTTAAAGAAAGATAAGGTAACGATCATTGGTGATGATGTCAGAGAAGGATTAATTTGTGTATTATCTGTTAAAGTTCCAGATCCTAAATTTTCATCTCAAACCAAAGAAAAACTTGTTTCTTCAGAAGTAAGACCAGTAGTAGAAACTATCACTTCAGAAAAATTATCATTATGGTTTGATCAAAATCCTAAGATAGCTAAAATAATAATTGGTAAAATTATCCAAGCGGCAGTTGCAAGAGAAGTTGCACGAAAGGCTCGTGAAAACGTTAGAAGAAAAAATGCAATTGATATTACAAGTCTTCCTGGAAAATTGGCTGATTGCCAATCCACTGATATTAATAAAACAGAACTTTTTATTGTTGAGGGAGATTCTGCCGGTGGATCAGCAAAGCAAGCTAGAAATAGAGAATTTCAAGCTGTGTTACCTTTAAGAGGTAAAATTTTAAACACTTTTGTTGAGGCTAAAAAAAATGGCCCTGATGCAAAAAAAGTTTTTTCTAAAATGCTGTCTTCGAATGAGATCGTAACTTTGATCAATGCAATAGGTACAGGTGTTGAACCATTTGAAATTGATAAATTAAGGTATGGAAAAATTGTTATCATGACAGATGCTGATGTTGATGGATCTCATATTAGAACATTACTTTTAACATTCTTTAACAATGCGCCATTTAATGAGCTAATAAGAAAGGGGCACGTTTATATTGCCCAACCTCCACTTTATAAAATTAAAATTGGAAAATCTGTCAATTATTTAAAAAACGAAGAAGATTTAGAGAAATTAGCAATCAAAAATGCAAAAGAAAAGATCAACGATATTATTTTTGTAAACGATAAAAAATTTAAATTTGAAAAAAGTTTTATCGATAATTGTTTTGAATTATATGAATATCTTAGATCTCTTGATGGTGACCTAGAAATTATCGAACAATTATTATGTATTGGAACTTTTGTATCTAAAGATAAAAAAATTTTAATTTTAGAAGATCCTGACAACAAAAAGAAAAGTGGAGCGATTCAAGCTGTTGCTGACAAACTCAACGTTAACCTTGATAGTGAAGAGAGCAAGTGGAAGGGTATCTTTAAAAATAACACCTTTATTTTAGAAAGAGAATATTATCATGAGAGAGTTGAAAAAAAATTAGATGCTAAATTTTTAAAAAACGAGAAATTGATAAAAAAATTATCTGACTTTAATTTGTTAGCTCGAAGTTTTCAAAATGAATGTCAGATTTTAGAAGGTGAAGTTATATTCAAATCAAATACGTTTTTAAAATTCATCCAAAACGTGATTAGTATAGGCAAAAAAAATCTATCTTTGCAACGTTTCAAAGGACTTGGAGAAATGAATCCTGATGAACTTTGGGAAACAACATTGAATCCAGAAAATAATTCTTTATTAAAAGTAAATTATTCGGATATTAAAGACGAAGAATCATCTCCATCGGAGCTTGATAATGAAATATTTTTTACTCTTATGGGTGAAGATGTATCTAAAAGAAAGAATTTTATAAATTCTAATGCTATAAATGTCATTAATTTAGACATTTAAAATGTTTTTTAGAGAAAGAATAAATCCCCAGGGCTTAAGAATAACTCTTGAAACTTTAATTAATATTCGATGGATTGCAATTGTTGGACAGTTTTTTACAGTTTCAGTTGTTGAATATTTTTTGAAGTTTGAATTTCCTTATTTTGGAACTTTAACTTTAATTTTTTTATCAGCTTTAGTTAATGTTTATTTAGAAATAAATAAAAGTAAATTTTTAACAATTAATAACTTCTACGCTACCTTAAGTATCTTTTATGATTTAGTTCAACTAATTTTATTATTATTTATGACTGGCGGACTATCAAATCCATTTTCAATTTTAATTATCGTGCCAACAACAATATCAGTGACTTATTTGTCGAGAGGAAGCAGCCAATTTATTGTGACTTGTTCTATTATATTTTCAACAGTGATTGCCTTTTATCACATGCCTTTACCTTATCCGGTGAATGAAAGTTTAGTTTTGCCTAAGTATTATAATATAGGGTTGTGGCTTTCTCTTGGTATAGGCATTATTTTTTTAGGAAACTATGCTTATCAGTTGGGCAGAGATAATAGGGTAAGATCGACCGCCTTAAGTAGATTGGAAGAAGAATTAACTAAAGAAAAAGTTGTAAATTCTGTCGGCGGTATGGCAGCGGCGGCAGTCCATGAGCTTGCTACTCCTTTGGCAACTATTTCATTGGTTAGTAAGGAACTTCAAAAACAATTGAAAGATAACAGTAATATAAAAGAAGATATTAATCTTTTAATCGAGCAATCTGAAAGATGTAGCTCAATTTTAAAGGATATTGCTCAAAGAAAGCAAAAAGATGAATTTATTGAAAATATTTCACCAAAAGAATTAATCAATGAAATAGTCTTTTCATTAAATAATATCTCAAACAAAGAAATTAATGTTGAAATTTAAATTTAAATCAAAGAATGAAAATGACCAAAAAAACAGAAATTAGTTATGCGTTAAGAAACTTTATTGAAAATTCAATTAAGTTTGCAAAAAATAAAATTAATATTGAAATTGATCAAAGCAAAAAAAGGACAGCAATCACCATAAGTGATGATGGAGATGGGTTTAACAAAGATATAATAGCTAATCTTGGGCAACCTTATCTTCATTCGGATAATATTAAAAAAAATAAAAAAGGAATGGGATTGGGAGTTTTTATTTCTAAGAGTTTATTAGAGAGATGTTTAGCTCAAGTTACGTTTAGAAATAATAAATCTTTACCCGGAGCTTCGGTAAAAATTGTTTGGAATAATTCTCAGCTAGAAAATTTATAAGCTAATATCTTGTAAGCTAGCTTAGCAGCTAAAAAATCACACGCATGTAAACTTGGATTAGGAGCAAGTTCATTGATATCTGCACCTATGACATTTGAATATTTAAAAACATTTTTTAAAATTTTGACTGCATCTTTCCAAAATAAACCACCAGGTTCTGGAGTACCCGTAGCTGGCATTAGACTAGAGTCAAATCCATCAAGATCAAAAGTTAAATAAACATTTTTATTTTTTATTAGTTTCTTTAACTTAGACATTTTCCATTTGGACATTTCATTAGCCCAAAAAATATTTATTTTGCTTTTATTTTTTTTAAAATAATTAAATTCTTCCTTGCAGAGATTTCTAATTCCAAATGAGACAAGTTTTACATTTTTATTATCTAAACATCTTCTCATTGCCGCAGCATGTGAATTCTTGATTCCCAAATATCCGTCTCTCAAGTCTGCGTGAGCATCAATTTGAACAACAGTTAAACTTTTAGTTTTTTTTGAAATTGATTTTACAATTGCAGGTGTAATTGAATGCTCACCTCCTAAAATGAGTGGAAAAGCATTTGCTGTTAAACTCTTAGAAACTGTATTTGATAGAAGATTTAATGCATCATTTAATTTTTTTGGAATTTTTGTTTCTTGTAAAGTTTTTATATTAAATTTTTTATATGGCTCTAATTTTAACTCTTCATCAAAAAGCTCAACTTGGTGTGAAGCTTTTATAATTTTTTTTGGACCATTTTTAGTTCCACTACTGTAGCTTACAGTTTTTTCTAATCCGAATGGAATAATATGAACAATATTTTTACTCTTATTTTCTTTTGGAAGACCTAAAAAACCTGCGCTAGGTTTAAGAATTTTCATTTATCAAAAATTTTTGAATAATTTTTAACAGGTCTATTTTTCCAATATCCTCGATGGTATGCATCACTTGCAATTAAAGGTAAAACTGATGTTGCTTCGGCAAAAACCATTTGTTCTTCTGCGGTATCAACTTTGCCCCATGAACTAGCTTCTTTTAGAGTAGAACTGCTACATGCTCCATCTCTACTATCTGCCACAGTAATTTGAACTGCATATTTATGCATTTCAACTTTCTTATTTAAAAGTTCAGCACAGATAACTGTATCTTGTATGAAGTTTTTTGGAACACCACCCCCGATCATTAGTAAGCCGGAAGCATTAGATTGAATTTTAATTTCAGTCAGTTCTCTAAATTCTTTTATAGAGTCTATTGTCATATGACTGCTAGGGTTTCTCTCTTGATGCATCACTAATCCAAATCCTGCCGAACTATCTGTAAATGCAGGACAAAAAATTGGTACATTGTGGTCATAAGCTAATTCAATTAACGAACCTTTTTTCTTTGAATTAGATTTTAGGTATTTTCCTAGTTCTTTAATAAATTCTCTAGATGTATAAGCCCGCGGCTCAAGAGTATCTGCAATTTCTCCAATTATCTTATCACAAGTTTGAAGCTCATCTTCATCAATATAAGTATCGTAAATTCTATCAATGTAGTTATCTCTCAATACCCCATCATCTTGAAATTGTGAGCCTTGATAGTGTTTGAAGCCTAAGGCTTCAAAAAAGTCCATATCTATGATGGATGCTCCAGTTGCTACTATAGCATCTACCATGTTATTTTTGACTAAATCGGCATAAAGTTTCATACATCCAGCGGCAGAGGTTGAACCTGCTAAAGTTAAAAAAACAGTACAATCTTTATCATTGAGCATATTATTATAAATTTTCGCAGCATTTGCTGTTTCCCTTGAAACAAATGACATTTTCGACATTGAATCAATGATCGGTCTTGCATCAAAAGATGTGATATCAATGTGCTCTACTGGGTTTTTAAGAAAACTAGATTTATTATGACCCATTATTAAGCAAACAGAGTTTTAACATTATGGTTTTCATCTGCCTCATAAATTGACATTAGAGGCTTATCTTCAACCTCATGAATTTCATTTGAATAAAAACCATTAAATCTTGTTCTTAAACTAATTCCGTAAGCACCAAGCTGACCAATTTCAATATAATCTCCGGTTTTAATATTTGAAGGTAACATGAATGGACCCTTCATAAAGTCTAATCCATCACAAGTTGGACCATAGAAACTATAAGGAGTTAATCTTTTAGATGAAGAGGTATTATCTAATTGAATTGCGCGTGTTGGAAAAATAAATTTTGGTGTACCCGCATCGAACAAAGAACCATAAGTTCCATCATTGATATATAGGTTTTGCTTTTTCTTTAATTCAATCTTCACAATGGTTGAGCCACTTTCTGCAACTAATGCTCTTCCTGGTTCACAAATTAACTTAGGTTCTTTAGTTAAGTTAAGTTTTTTTATTCCTTTTATAATTTCATTAAAATAATTTTGTAAAGGTTGCGGATATAAGTCAGGATAAGTTGTCGGAAAACCACCGCCAACATTAATGGTATCAGGAATAACACCAGATTTTTTTATTATTGTTCCTAAATCTTTAATGGCCTTAGAATAAGCTACAGGGTGCATACATTGCGACCCTACATGAAAACTTAAACCAAATTTTTTAGCTTTTAGTTTAATTAATTTTGCTAAATGAATAGACTCGTTAATATTTGCTCCAAATTTTTGAGACAAATCAATTTCAGAGTGTTCATTTGAGGTTTGTATTCTCAAAAAGAGCTCAAGATCTTTTGCGTTTTTAGTTACCTTTAAAATTTTTTCTAATTCTTCTTTACTATCTAGTGAAAATGCTTTGATACCATAATTAAAGTATGCATCATGAATACTATTAGTTTTTTTTACAGTATGCATAAAATAAACTTTTGACTCGGGAGAAATTTTTTTGATTAACTTTATCTCTTCAATTGATGCAGCGTCAAAATTATTGATACCATTTTTGATTAGAGTTCTTAAGACCATTTCAGATGGATTACACTTAACGGCATATAATACATCTCCCGGGAAATTATTTTTGAATGTCTCGGCAGCTATTTTTAAACTATTTTTTCTTAAACAATAAACTGGATCTATCGGCTGTAAAGCTTTGACCAACTCGTCCACACACTGAAATTTTGCCATCTCATAAAACCTCTCGTTAGTTAACAGTTAGTCGTTTTTTTCTTCGAAAAAAATCCCTAAAAAAAACAACTAAGATCGCGAAATAAAGTATTTTGAATCTATGTAAAGAAAAAAATAAAAAAAATTATTTCATCTTTTCTGACCAGATAATTATTATTTGTTCTGTAATAGTTGTAAAAATTTGGATCAGTCATATATTAGATCCAGATGAAAAATACTTCACCAAAGCTCAATATTAACGATTTTACTGATAAATCCTTACTTATTGTTGATGATGACGACCCGTTTAGAAATAGATTGGGGAGAGCAATGGAGAGCAAAGGCTTTCAAGGTCTCTCTTGCTAAAGGAGTAGAGGAGGCTTTAATCTCTGTCCGGAAGACAGCCCCAGGTTTTGCTGTAGTTGATTTAAGGTTGCTGGATGGGAATGGCTTGGATGTAGTGGAAGAAATTCATAAGCAAAAACCTGAAAGTCGAATTGTTATGTTAACTGGGTATGGAAACTTACCAACTGCAGTATCAGCCGTAAAAGCAGGGGCTTTAGATTATTTAGCTAAGCCAGCAGATGCGGAGGATGTTGAGGCCGCTTTATTAGCAGAGCCAAACAGTAAGGCACAACCGCCCGAAAATCCAATGTCAGCTGATAGAGTTAAGTGGGAACATATTCAGCGCGTTTTTGAGCTATGTAATAGAAATGTATCTGAAACTGCTAGACGTTTAAAAATGCACAGAAGAACTTTACAAAGAATACTATCTAAAAGATCTCCTAAATAGTTCTGTAATAATTAGCAAATATAAAAATATTTTTTTTGGGTCCTGAAATTTTTGTAAGAATATTAAAAAAATTATTAGAAAAAATGTTTAATTTCATAAGGTAAACATCTTTATTACAATAATAAAAAGAGTATTTTTTCTTTCTATTAAATGATTGATATAATTTATTTTTATCAATGCCAGTATTGAAGTAAAAATCTACATTTTTATTATTTGAAAATATTTTAAAATTTTGAAAACTATTTAATAAATTATTATTTATACAAGTTTCTGTTTCTTCAAAAAAATTATAGTTTTGGTGATTAATTTTTTTAAGTCTGAGTTTTCCGGAAATGATAATGCGATTATTTAGTTTTTTTTTAATATTCCATTTTCCAACGAGCAAATCAATTTTTTTCAAAATATCTTGAGTCTCGAATATTTGTGGATCAAAATAGCTAGTAATAAAATTTTAAAACATTCGCTAATCACAAAAGGATAAAAACCCATCTCAAGTATCGGTTTATCAAAACCTATTATTATACCAAGCCACAAGGTCCCTATTAAGTATGTTGGAATTAAAGCAATAGCCAATTTTATAAAAGTGATTGGAAGATTTTTTTTATTATAAAAAATATTTCTTTTTGAAAAAAATATACCAGCTAAAAAAGCAGTAAAAGCGTATCCAAGAATATATCCTCCAGTTGGCCCTAACAAGTATGCAATGCCCACACCTTTTGCTGGCGTTCCAGCAAAAACAGGCAAACCTAGTGCCCCTTCAAGAATATAAAATGATAAAGCAATAAATCCGTATCTCGCACCTAAGGTAACGCCTGTAAACAATACTACAAAGGTCTGCATAGTCATTGGTACGGGATAAAATGGAACACTTATTTTTGAACTTAATGCAATTAGTATTGTAAAGAGAAATGCAATTAAAATTTTAAAAGCGTGACTTGTAACTTTGTTTTTAACTATAGTATT
>JGI10211J34971_10003726_pt1 | contig 12158 bp, 15 predicted proteins | sample Etolagsediment_FD_34971 | JGI IMG/M metagenome (IMG submission 34971) | reverse complement strand
GTATATAACAATAAATGTGTTAAATCGTTATACTTTTCAAAAGATTTTAAACACATATAACACGATATGAATATTTCTTTATTAATTATATTTAATCTTAAGTTAGTTATAATTTCATCAACTTCGTCTTCTGTATTTTTCAAAACTAAAATATTATAATCTGTTATTTTTTTATTTTCTATTGCCCAATGAACTGATTTAACATCAATATATTTTCCAAAAATAGTTTCATCTTCCATAGAATATATTTCTTTATTTGTTCGTGTTTCAATAGTTTTCTCTGTTGCAGTCATAAATAATGTTTTTGAAGAAATTATCTTATGGAATAACCGAAATCCTCTATTTTCTTCTCTTTCAATGCCAACCAAGTGATGTGCTTCATCGCCAATTTTAATTTCAAAAGCAATATCTTTATCAACTAATAAATGACACGAATGATATGTTGAAATCACAAATTTAGGGTGAGAATTAAGATTATTATTAAGAAAATTTATAATTTGAGTTTTGTCTGTAGATGATTTAATACCATCTGTTTCATCGCCTCCAACAAACAATATATTGGTTTTATTTGGAAATATTTTTAAAATTTCTTTTTTAATTTGTTTTTGTAAATTATTACTAGGAACACCTATAACAACTGATTTAAATTCTAATATTTTCACAATTAAAATGCTTAATAAAGCTTTTCCAAGACCACACGCCCAAACAATTTTTCCAGTATTATATAAATTAAAGAAACCTTCAATAATTTCTAATATATATTGCTGATGGTTGTTTGGTTCAATCATATATGATAATTCATTCGCTATATTACTACTAGCACTAATTGAAATTTTTTTACTTCGTCTAATTTTATAGTTTTGAATGATATTTTTTATTTTTAATTGATTAAATGCTTTTTTAACTTTATCAACATTTGAAATATTTCTAACTCTTTCACATCTATTCATTAAATTAATTTCTTCTTTAGTAAAAATTTTATATGGTGTATTTATATTTTTAAAATATGGTTCAATTAAATCAATAATACATCTATCATAAAATTCAGTTCCACCACCTTTATAAATATGAAATGATTTAAAGTAATGCTTTAAACATTTATCAATAATTTTCATCTTATCTAATGGTATTTCTATAACACATATATATTCTCCTCTTTCAACTTCACCAGTAATATATGTATTACTTCTATCTTTTGCAAATGTTGCTATTCCCAATTTTATAACATTTTCCATTTTATACCAAGCATTATCTCTAAGATAAATAGTTCCTTTTAATTGGTTCATTGTAATAAAGTTATGTAATAATATTAATATGAAATTATAATCAATTTTTTATTATATTCAGGAAATAAAATAAAAAAACTTAAGCAATTCGGCGTTTTAAATGTGCAAAGGTGTAAACTAAATATTTTTCAAATTAAAAAAAATATGTTTCATTTTTTATTATATTTTTATTATATTTATATTTTATAATTAAAATAACTAACTTATATAAAGATTATTTAATATAATTTATTTATGAACTTTCCAATTAATGGAATATATCAAAATATACAAGAACATCTTCAATTAAAAATTATTGATGCTTCTAAAAATTTTATATTTATTAAAAGTAATGATTTAATTCGAAATAAAAAAGAAGAAATTGATAAACTTGAAAATATAGAAAATTGGGATAAAATGAAAAAAATAGGAAACCCATATGAGTTAATATATACAAGTTATAATAAAAAACGAAAAAATGACAGTATAAGTTCATATATTCCAATAAGTCGTTCTTATTTTAAATTATGGGAAATTTTTTATAATTTTAATTTTTTTCATGAATTTCAAAATGAAAAACAAATAATTTTTTCACATCTGGCAGAAGGACCGGGAGGATTTATGGAAGCTTCTTATAATTATATGAAAAAAAATAATCATTATAATAATTTATATTATGGTATTACATTAAACCCACATAATGATTTTGTACCTGATTGGAATAAAATAAAAAAAATATTTAACAATGATAAAAATGTACATATAGATTATGGAAACTTATATGAATATAATGATGTAGTTAATTATGTATCTAAATTTAAACATAATAAAGCCCATATTGTAACAGCAGATGGTGGATTTGATTATTCAAATGATTTTAATGGTCAAGAATTAAATTCATGTCAAATAATTTATAGTGAAATAGTAATAGCATTAAATGTATTACGTAATAAAGGTTCATTTATTATAAAAGTATTTGATTTATTTAGTATAACAACATGTCAATTATTATCAATATTAAAAACACATTTTGAAACAATTAATATATATAAACCAGAAACAAGCCGTCCAGCAAATTCTGAAAAATATTTAATATGTCAAAATTTTTTAGATAATATTACATATGAACAAAAATCAAACTATCTATTAATTATTAAAAAATGGAATAATTCTAATATTATAAATGGTCAATCAATATTATTTAAAAATTTTAAAATTAATAACGAATTAATACATAAAATTTTTCAATATAATGAAATATATGTTAAAAATCAAATTTATTATTTAAATAATACTATTAAAATTACAGAAAATAAACCCCTTAAAGATGAATATTATCAAATAATTAAAAATCAAGTATCAACCGCAATTAATTGGTGTCAAAAATATGAAATTGATATTAATAAAGATAGTATTTATTATAAAAAAAATTTTTTAGTAACCTGATTTTTTATTTTCTTCTTCTGATAAATATTTATTAAACTCTAAAAATTGTTTTATTATTTTTTCTTTATTATTATGAAAAATATCTATTAGTATATTTTTTACAACTTCTTTGGTTATATTATCTTTATTTTGATTAAAATTATTGTACTTTTCTTCTAACGTATCTTTATGTTTATCTAAATCACAATTAATATAATTATTATTCTTAATTTCATTATAAAATGTATTTAAATGATTATATAATTTGTACATCATTTTTATAATAATTTCATCTGAACCCATATTTATAAATTTATCATCTTGATAAACAAGTCCAGAGTCATTTTCATCATCAAATAGTACATTTTTATTTTTATCATTTTTTAAAATTTCTTCCATTGTATTCGAATATTTATTATCTGATAAAAATAAAAGTAATTTTTTCTGATGATCTATATTAGATAAATCCCATTCTTTATCAAAAGGTATCTTATAAATTTTTGAATTATTATTATTATCTTTATTGTAAACATTAATAGATATATTATTTATTTGTTGATTATTTATTGTATGATTCATATTATTAAATGTAGTATTATTAATATTATAGTTATTATTATCATTTTTGTAAATTGATTTATTTTTTAAAAATGGTATATTTTTATGTTGTTCTATATATTGTTCTTTTTTAGAACAATTATTTTGAATATGACGTATTAGTTCATATTTTCGATAAAATGAACGCTTACAATATAAACATTCGATAATATTATTTTTTTTTATAAATTTAATGTATTGATAATCATTATCAAATAATTGGCAATTATTATCTTCTTTTAATTTATTATTTATTATATTATTATCTTTATATTTAATATCATAATTATTATTATAATTAATATTAGAATTAACATTAGAATTTTCATCTGAATTTTCATCTAATTTTTCATCTGAATTTTCATCTGAATTTTCATCTGAATTTTCATGATTATGAATAAATGATTCTGAAGATAATATATGTTGATTAGATGAAATCGATTCACAATGATTAATTAAATCAGTGAAATTATTTTTTTTACTCATTTCTTCTAATTTATTCTTTAATTGAACATAATTAAGCACTTCATTCTTTTTAAAATTATTATTTTCTAAATTTAAAACATTCAATGATGATTGGTTAACATCATTAAATATTTTTTGTTTATCTTCTACTAAGATTTCATTTTCTAATATTTTTTTTTTTAAAAGTGATGACATATTTTTTTTTTGAATTATTTTATCTTCACTTATATTTTTTAATGACAATTCATCTATAATATTTTCATTAAAATTATAAGAATCAATTATTCGTAAACATTTATTTTTTCTATTTAAATGTTTTTTCATATCTTTTCTATTTTTTGAAACATAAAAACAACGATGGCATTGAAAAACCATTTTTATTTTATTTATATATTATCAATAATATCATATTATTTTTATATGGTTAATTATTTAAATATTTAAATATTTTAACTTTTTTATAACGTTAATTTTATTTTTACCAAGAGAAAATAAAATAAATATTTCATTTTTTGCTTTTTATTGGTCACCATTTTCTGCTAATTTTTGTGTTTGTCCCCAAAAAATTTTTTTAATGTATTTTTTTACATGAAAGATATTTTGTTATTTTATATTTAATAAAATAATAATATACAATATTTTTTTTATCTTATGTATATTTATCTGACAAATTTTTTTTATATTGGTATTTTTTTTTATAATTTTTTTTCATACACAATAAACACCCCTCTAAAAAAAATGAAAAAAATGGAAAATGCTAAATTTTTGGAGAAGGTTTTTAGCAAAGAAAAAACACATTTTATTCTAATACAACAAAAAATCCTTCCTCTATTTTTTTTTGACACGCAAAATTTTTTTTAAAAAAAATTGTCAAAAATTTGTCATGTCCCCAAAATTGGTCCACCCAATTCCTTTTATCATGTATATATAATAATAGTATTTGTGGGTAAAAGTATCAATAAAAATAAAAAATATTACTTTTGACAAAAAAAAAATCTTGCTAACTTTTTGCTAACTTTTAGCAAAAAACCACTACCGTAAGCATACCAATAACATTATTAATAATTAAATAATTATTAATAAATTAATATATAAATTTATTAAAAAAAAAAGTTAAAAAATGTAAAAAAATTAGCAAAATGGGACAAGAAAGCGGACAAGAAAAAAACACTGATTTAAATTTTAAAAAAAAAAAAATTGAAAAACAGAATTTTAAAAATTTTGATTTTTAAAAAAAAAAAATTTTAAAATGNGTTTTTTTTTTATAAAAAATGTCCCACTTTTTTAGCAAAATATATCATTGAAAATTAAAACATTATTTTTTGTTCAAAATATGAAATAAACATTATTTTAACGATATATACAACGGTTGTAAAATTTACATATTTTGCTAATTTTCTTCTAAAAATTAGCAAAATATTTTTAGAAGAAAAAGTTAAATTTTAAATAATGAGTATAAAATATTTGGTTAAAAAATAAAAAATACATTAAAACACTATTTTTTTCCTTCCACGTTAAAGTGGAGAACACCGTTAAGAAATTAGCATTTTTTATAATACCAAAAAATCCTTTTGTATATAAATAAAAATCATAAAAATAACTATTTTATCCCGAAAAATCTTCATTTTTTTTTCAAAAAAATTTTTTGAAAAAACATGAAACATAAAGCTGTTTTTCAGAAAAATGACCATTTCCCGCTACATAAACCGTTTTTACTTTTCAAAAAAAGTGCAAAAAAGTGCAAAAAAACAACTTTCAGACATGCATTTTTTCAAAAAAATTTTTTGAAAAAACATGAAACATAAAGCTGTTTTTCAGAAAAATGACCATTTCCCGCTACATAAACCATTTTAGATTTTTAAAAAAACTGCAGGAAAATGTCAAAAAAAAATTTTCATACATGCATTTTTTTAAAAAAATTTTTTGCAAAAACATGAAACATAAAGCTGTTTTTCAGAAAAATGACCATTTCCCGCTACATAAACCATTTTAGATTTTTAAAAAATCTAAAAAAGTTACTCAAAAAAATTTTCATACATGCATTTTTTTCAAAAAATTTTTTTGCAAAAACATGAAACATAAAGCTGTTTTTCAGAAAAATGACCATTTCCCGCTACATAATTCACTTTTGATTTTAAATTTTTTAAAAATTATTATAATTATTTAATTTTATTATTTTATAAAAAATAATAAAATTAAAACTAGTAATGTTTTATAATTTTATTTATAATATCATACGTTGAAATACCATGAAAATATTGAATATTTCTAAATTTATTTAGTTTTATTGGTATTTCAAAAAAAATATCTTTGATTTTCTTCATCTTCTTTATTACTAAATACATGACAAACTAAATCAATTTTATGCTTTTGTATAAATTTTTCATTTATTATTAAAGGAGCATTTTCAATTACTTTATCAATATATTTACAAGATTCAATTAAAGATTTTCTATTTTCTTGATCATAAATTGGTAATTGTTTATAATATTCAGCATCTTTATCGGAAATAATACCAACAATTAAGTAATTATTTTGATTATCAAGTTCTTTTATTTTTTTTAGATGTAATACATGACCTTTATGAAACAAATCAAAAACACCATCTATGTATATTGTTCGACTTATATATTATATATTATATATAATATAAATTATATATATATTAAATTTATTGTTTTATTGTTTTTTTTTATCTAATTCAGCAACTTTATCTTTTACAAATTCATCATAATATTGTTGCCCTATACGCACAGATGCGTTTTCGTTTGTTATTTCTTTATTTTCAATTCTTTCTTTTAATTGGAACATTTCTTCTAAACGATAAATAGGAAATGTTGATGGATTTTCAATTATAGAAAAAAATAATGTAGGATATTTTTGGTGCATAAAACTATATTTATTCATACATATTTGTTTATATTGATCTATATTATTACGACGTATAATTCTATTTTCAGTAAGTAAACAAAAATCTAATAATTCTGATACATTTTTTTTAATTTGTTCAGCTGTTTCAATTTGTTCTATTTGTTCTACATTAACATTTTCAAATTGTTTAAAGTCAAAATCCTTTAAGTCTAACGAAGCCTTATTATTTTCCATTTTTATAATTAAATATTATAAGTAGTATTTTTTTAAATAAAATATATTATATTTTATTAAATGATTAATAAAATAATTAATAAAACTTTAATAATATTATTTATAATTTTAATAATTGTATATAGTATTTATTTATATAAACGAGGTCAATATGAAATATCAGAAACTTTTGAAAATAAAATAGAAAATAATGATGAATATAAAGATATATATGATAAAGAATTTGTAGATTTTTATGAAATAACCTATAGAGATTTTACTGATTTAAATAAAGACTTTGATTTTATTAAAGAAAAAACAATTCCAACAAATGTTCAAAATGATATAAATATATTAATTGCAGGTTGTGGTGTTGGTAAATTAGTATCATTATTTAAGAAAAAATATAAAAATGTTATTGGTGTAGATATTTCTCGTAATATGATTCAAAAAAGTTATGAATTATATCCAAATATTAAATTTATTAATGGAGATTTAGTGAATAATTCTTTATTTAAAGAAGATGAATTTACTCATATAATATTTGATTATAATTGTATAAATTATAATACTCCTAAAAATATGAATATAATATTAAAAAATTGTAATAAATGGTTAAAAACAAATGGATTTTTAGTTGTTCCTATTTTTGATAAACAAAATATGGGTATATCACCTAGATATTATACAACTAATTATGTAGATGACAAAGGTGTATTACATGGATATACATATTTAAATGGATTTGCACATGATGGATATATGATATATGATGATGCTTCAGGTAAAGATAATGTACTTCAATTTGATAAATTTATATTAGAAGATAATAATTATCGCATAAAAAAAACAAATCTTTATATTACGGAAAAAGAAGAAATGTATGACATTGTTTTAAAAAATAATTTTCAATTAGAAACTATAGCTAAAGATTTAAAACGAAAACAAGACTATTATGAACTAGCTATTTTTAAAAAAGGAAAACAAAAAATGAATGTTGATGAAATAGAAAAAAAATTTATGTAAAATTATTTGTCTTTGTTTAATCAAACTTTAAAAATATTTATTATTTTATTTAATTTACATAAAATAATTAATAATCTATATTTACAATAGTAGATTATATAATGAATTATAATATGCATGAAAAAGAAGTAATTAGTGATATTATAGGATTAAATCCAACTGGATTATTATCTTTTGAAGGAACATTTTCACTGAAAGGGGCTAATCAAAATATTACTACATCAACAAATTTATCAAAAGAAAATTTAATTAAAACAAATGATAATGAATATATATGTAATAATAATAATAATAATATAGAACATTTTTATTCATCCCCTTCATATCATACTTTTAAAAATAATAATTATATAATAATTTATAATAAAAATATTTATTACATATATATTTTATTATATATAATTTTATTTATTGTATTTTTATTAATTTGTATACATAAATAATTTTTTATATTTTATCTAAAAAAAATATATAATTATAATATATAAAATGCCACATTATAATCAGAAAAATTTTGAAGAAGATTTACTTAAGTTAGAAAAAATTATAAATAAAAATAATAATAAAAAAAAAAATAATCAAATTGGAGGTGTTGATACAAACGAAAGACATTTTAAAATAGTTGAACTAGATGGTCAAGTTGTCGATTTTGGACGAATAAGTGTTCGTAAAATTACTAAAGGAGGTAATCCTGGTTCAGGACCAATATCTGCAGCTAAAAAAGCTTTACGTTCTATATCAGAACATTTAGGAATGTCTGGAGAAAAAAAATTAAAAATAAATGTTCAATTTATGATTAAAGAAATTACACAAGGTTCAAGTAAAAAAATATATGGCCCTTACAAAGGACATTATCGAAAATATTCTGAACAAGAAAAAAAAGAAAAAAAAGAAAAAACAGGTCGTAATTATGAAATGGAACCAATTGTAAAATTAATAGATTTAAAAAATAAAAAATCTAATAAGAAAAATAAAAATAATTTAAGCGGTGGATGAGGAGGAACTATAAGAATTCCTAATTAAAGAGTTCAATACAATATAATACTTTCATCATTATTTAAATTATTCAATTTATAGGAATGACTATTAATCATAAATATTAAAATTTTAATTACTAATATTTATTATTAATATGATATTATAAATTATGTTTATTATTATTATATGGTTTATAATAATAATTCCAATTCTAGTAATAATTTAAAAACCAAAAATAATAAAAAAGGAATATATAATATTGTTGATTTTCCAAATAAAAATCAACAATTTGGAAATTATGCTGCCCTTTTTCCAAAACAAGCAGCCACTGAAGCATTTAATTTTTTATCAAATATACTTGAAGAAAAAATAAATGAAGAAGGTAAATTTATTGTGTTCACTATACAAAATAAAGATACAAAAAAAGAATATAAATATATTGGAACCCGTATTAAATTAGAAAATCCAGTTGTAAAATATGTAAATGGTAACCAAGTAATATATGAATATAAAAATGTAATTGGTAAATATAATCCAGCTTTAGATAAATTATAAAAAATATAACTATTTTTAATTTGGTAAAATATTTGATCCTCTACTTCTTATTACACCAATTTTATATTGGGGTATATACCAAGTATTATAAATAGATGCTTGTTTATTAGGACCCCATGATTTTAAATATTCTTGATTGGATAAGAATAATGCTCGTTGACATTTACGTTTTATAAGATTTTGTTGTTGTGCATAATATCCAGTAAAATAATTATTTACTATATAATTCCATTCAGCTTTAGAAATATTATTATTCATTTTATATTATAATAATATAATATAAATTTTTTTAATACTATTTTAATAATTTATTATTATTTAATAATTTTATAAATTAAAAAAATATAAAATTATTAAAATAGTATTAAAAAAATTTATTATTAATTAATAATATAATGGTTGAGTCAGAATATGAAATAAAACCAGTCACAAATAATTGCACTAACACGCCAAACGCATCAGTAAAAATAATTAATCATCCTGGAACAAATACACATAAAGTAAATTCGGAGATAGATAATATTAATCATCAATCACTAGAAAATAGTAAATATGATACAATACAAGAACAACCACCTATTGAAGCAATGCATGGAGGTATAAAAATAAATAAAATATCTAATTCATCATTCAAATCTTTTACTATAATTTATAAAAAAAAAAAATATGAATTAAAAGCGAATGATGAAGAACAAGCAATTCAATATTTTTTAAGTAATAAAAATATTAATCAAGATGAATTATTATCAATTTATGAAAAAAAATTAAATAATAAAAATATTAATAATAAAAATAAAAATATTAATAATAAATTATTTTTAATTCGTAATAAAAAAAAAAATATAAATATTATAAAAATATAATTTGACTTAATAATTTGATTCAAGTAAATATTTCTGTGTTTTATTAACATAATGTTTAATTAATATCCAAACATCATTTTTATACCCAATAAAATCATTAATGCGCAAATTAACATTCGAAGAATTTTCCCAAATTATTTTTTTTAATTCATCTTCATCGTATTCAGAAAATTTTTTATGTATAAAACTAATAAAATTTGAATTAGTATGAAAGTCAATTGCACTAAGATCCCAATTTTCTAACTCTAATTGTTTAACGTGAATAGATATAGGGCGTATGTTCATCGAATTTATTTTTTTCTTATTTTTGGTAAAAAACCTTTGATACCACACACATATATTTTTTTGAATAAATGCCATATCATGTTCTTTACCACCATAAGCTATCCGAAAATACAATGCGTAAAATAAACTTTCTTGTGCATTATTTTGTAATAATTCACAAGAATCTTTCAAAACATTAAATTTTGAACTAGAAGAATGTACATAATATAATCCATCATTTAAATCTATATTAATTTTGTCAATATTATCTTTTTTTTTAGTGATGCAACAAATATATAAAAATCCTAATATCCATTCATATATATATTTTTTCATTTTAAATTTATTTGTACTTAAAGCAATCATAAGCCATATTATAGTTGTTATACTTTCATGTAAATACGCATCTTCAAGCAAAATTATTGGAATACGTCGTAATAATGTTTGAATATTTAATTTCATAAGATGACTACCAGATTGTATTGTTAAATGTATATTTTTTTTACGTATTGATTTTTGTAATAAAGAAGATAAATATAATTCATTTTTATACTTGGTTTCTTTTTCAATTGTATATTCATTTTCATAATAATCGTGAAAATAACCACATATATAAAAATAATAGCCACGTTTAATACTTGAGCAATCTATTTTTTGAATAAAATTTATTTTTTCAGGTCTTTCATCAAGCATATATGCATTTTTTTCTGGTTTATGTCCATTATTCCAAAAAATATAAAAATATTTTTTTAAATTAAATGAATTATTAACACCATCATTATTATTATTTTTGATTTTAAAAAAACAATCAATTGTTTTTTGATTTTCCATTTTATAAATTAAATAATTAAAAACTTAAATTGTTAATTATTTATAATCATTTTTTAAAAAAAATATAACTTGTTATTTTATTATTATAAAAATATTTATTTATTCTAAATAATGTTGTCGACAAACCGCAACATATATATCCTTTGAACCAACAAGTGTTTTATCTTTTGATTCAGTAATACGCTTACTAAAACAAGCTTGAGTACCATCTTTACAAATAGTACAAAGAGCACTTATTTTTTTAACAATATTTGCATGTGGAATTAAACGTAAAACATCACCAAAAGGTTTTCGTTCAAAATCACCATCTAATCCAGCAGCAATAACTTTTTTTTTATGAATGTCACACCATTTTGTTATCATTTCAAAAGCATCTTCAAAAAATTGTAGCTCTTCAATAATAATAATTTCAGTTTCATTAAAAATATCTTCTTGTTCAAAATCCTTTAGTTTTTCAAATATAAAACAATTGTCATATACATTATTATTATGAGTAGTTATACCTTCACTACCATAACGATTATTAATTTTATGATTAATAGCAACCATTTTTTTTTCTAAAAATTTATATACATTAATTTTCTTTATAAGTTCAGTACTTTTTCCGGCGTACATAGGACCGATAATTAATTCTAAATAACCTTGATTCATCATTTTACTATTATTTTTATATCTTTAAGTAAACTAATTTTAAGAAATTTTAAATAATAAATTTAAATAGTTAAGTAATAAAAAGTATAAATATAAAACATCAGTATAAGGATAAATATAAATCAAATTTTTAGTATTTGTTAAATTTTTTTTG
>JGI10211J34971_10003724_pt1 | contig 12159 bp, 11 predicted proteins | sample Etolagsediment_FD_34971 | JGI IMG/M metagenome (IMG submission 34971) | reverse complement strand
GAAGAATTTAACCGTACCAGTTTGTTGTTCAGACATGTGTATTACCTTTAAAAATAAACAAAAAAACCACCCCAAACGGGTGAATACGCGAGTCTTGAATCGCACCTATGAATACAACGGATAAAACAGATATGGTGAACAGGCACCAGTGAAATCGCGATAATATGGGGAAGGGCGTTAACGAGGCTGCGGTGCCAAGACTACAGGTATTGAATGAAGAACACAATCAAATATGCAATTATTTAAGGGCGATTAGCAAATAAATCGGTACTTGCCGAGCAGAAGGTGTATAGTGATCGCCTCTAGATGCCATTCGGTCCGCATCCCACACACCCGGTAATCCTTCCCGATTCCCCTTTACCTTATACACAAGCAGATCAGACCGTACACAGACCGGGTTCGCCCCGGCTTTTGTTGATCCGCTTACCTGGAGTCCATAAACAACATGTCTTTTAATTCCCTCGGTCTACAGATCGAACTGGTCAATGCTGTGCGCGAAAAAGGTTACAGCACCCCCACTCCCATTCAACAACAGGCCATTCCCGTTGTGCTCGCAGGCAAGGACCTGATGGGCGGTGCGCAAACCGGCACCGGAAAAACCGCCGGTTTTACCCTGCCGTTGTTGCAGCGCCTGCATGCCACAACGCCCGCAGGCCGCAAGGCGCCCGTTGTGCGTGCACTGGTTTTAACGCCGACCCGTGAACTCGCGGCGCAGGTGTACAACAGTGTTATCGACTACGGTAAATACCTGCCGTTAAGGTCGACCGTGATTTTTGGTGGCGTGAATATCAACCCGCAAATCAAACAGCTTCGCCAGGGTGTGGATATCGTGGTTGCAACGCCAGGTCGCCTGCTTGACCACGTATCGCAACGTACCCTGGACCTGTCGAAGGTCGAGATTCTGGTGCTGGATGAGGCCGACCGCATGCTGGACATGGGTTTCATTCATGACATTCGCAAGGTGCTGGCGCTTCTGCCAAAACACAAACAGACATTGCTGTTTTCAGCGACCTTCTCCAGCGAGATCAAAACCCTGGCCAATGGGCTGTTGAAAGAGCCGGTCACCATCGAAGTGGCGCGACGTAATTCAACGACGGAAAACGTCGAACAAACCGTGCACCCGGTGGATAAAGGGCAAAAACGCGCCTTGTTGTCGTATCTTATCGGCTCCAACAACTGGCAGCAGGTGCTGGTTTTCAACCGCACCAAACATGGCGCCAATCGTCTTGCCGAACAGCTCGATGCCGATGGCATCAGCTCGGCCGCAATCCATGGCAACAAGAGTCAGGGCGCACGTAACCGGGCGCTGGCCGACTTCAAGTCGGGCCGGGTCAGGGTGCTGGTCGCCACGGATATTGCCGCGCGCGGGCTGGATATCGACCAACTGCCGCATGTGGTCAACTTCGAACTGCCTAACGTGGCGGAAGATTATGTTCACCGTATCGGTCGTACAGGCCGTGCGGGGCGTTCCGGCGCTGCCATGTCGCTGGTTAGCGCTGACGAGATGAAGCTGTTGAGCGATATTGAAAAGCTTATCAAGCACCAGATTCCTCGCCACATCGTCGCTGGATACGAGCCTTCGAACAATGCTCATGTGGAAGCGCCGGCGCCCGCCAATCGCCGTTCAGGGCGAGGCCAGCGCCCACACCAGAATAAACCCATGTCGAATAAACCCGGAGTGTCCTTTGGCGCGAGAAAGCGTTCGCGAGGCAATCGGGCACAGGCGGCTCGATAACCAGCCCTGGAAAACACTGCTATGCATGATGACGCAAGAGTCCCGTCAACAGCGCTGAAGTTTTGCGTGGGCAGGATCAAAAAGACGGCGCCCCCCGAAGACTGTCCGGGCTCTGAATGGTACAGCTACACGATCGAACACGAAAAAACGCGCATTGTTGGCAAACGAAGCGGCACGCTCAACTCGGTAACCCTATACCTGGAGGATTACGTTGAAAAACTGAATGCCAGGCCCAGTTGGGGTTATTCGAGCTACGCACCGAAGAAAACCAAAAAATGATATCCAGGCAAACAGGTCGAACTGGAATGAGTAAAAAACCAATTCGCCGATTATGTGACGGCCGCTCATCCAGGAATTTCGTTGAGTCGGCCTGAAACGAAACTGGAGCGGGTCACGATGAATGAATCGGATTTTGTGCTCCAGTCGTTGAAGGATAATCAGCAATATGACGCGCATGACCTGGCTTCGCAGGCGCTTGGTATTACCTCGGCGAACTGGTCGCTGTTTGGCGTATTGTGGCCGTCGTCGATCATTCTCGCGTCGACCGTCGCACAACTCGACCTAAGCGGTAAAACTGTGCTTGAAATTGGCTGTGGTATCGGCTTGAGCAGCATCCTGTTGCACAGCATGGGCGCCGATGTCACGGCCAGCGATTACCATCCACAGGCCAGGGAGTTCCTGCGTATCAATCTGCTGAAAAACGGACTGCCGCCCCTGCCGTTTGAGCCGGGTAACTGGAACGTCGCCAATCCGGCGCTGGGTGAATTCGACCTGATCATCGGCAGTGACGTGTTGTATGAGCCCGACCAGGCAGACAAGGTTTCCAGTTTCATCAGTCAGCATTCCGCGGCCAGGGTCCAGGTCATCATTGTTGATCCGGGCCGACGCAACCGTTCGAAATTTTCGCGCAACATGCAGTCGATGGGATTCTCGCATCATCGCGAGGGCTTCAGCATGATGGAACTCGACAGAAACCCGATCAAGGGATACATCCTGTTTTATTGCCGACAACCCTGAGCCTTGCCTGGCGCTATTCAATCAATCATTAGCAACCCGGAGCGACCGGAAATGAGTACCATCAAAGATATAAAAATTATAGGCATCGATCCCGAACGGTCGCCCATGATTCGTAAAGAGGCCTATGTGGATCTCTATTTCAAGCTATCTGTGAAAGCCCCCGTGGAATGGTGTGAGGACTTCAATAAGCTGGGTAACCAGTTGAATCCGTCGGCAAAGATCAAACCCGCCGAAGGCCTGTTCATCGAAACCTATGTGCGTGATGTGACCTCTATTCAGGCCCAGCTGGACAAGCTCAAGACCAGGATCAAGGCCTGCAGCGAGGAATACCTCGCCAGAGAACAGCGCCGCCTGGTCGCGCTGGCCGCGCAGCGTGGCGACCTCGAAGGGCGAACGCCAAAACAGGTGCAACTCGATGCGATTATTGCGGGGTTGCGTTATGAAGATTGATCGAATCGCCACCCTGGTACTGGTTTTGTCGCTTTTCCCCGCGATTGCTCTGGCTGCTGACGCGGGCGATGGCCTGCCTGATAATGCATTCAAAACACGTTATGGCTCCGGCTGGGAATGTTTTCGTGGCTTTATCAAGAGCGTGTCAGGCTGTGACCCCATTCATGTGCCGAAACATGGATACCTCAACAGTTTTGGCGACAAGTGGCATTGCGAGCGCGGTTACATGCCGGTTAAGGACGACTGTGTTGCAATCCCGGTGCCGAAAAACGGGTTTCTGTCCGATTCCAGTCATGGTTCCGGCTGGCAATGTGAGCGAGGATATCGCGTGCTGGGCGATACCTGTGAAGCGATCAAGGTACCGCAGAATGGCTACCTGGATGACGCATCCTATGGTGCGGGCTGGAAATGCGACCGTGGTTACCGTGCCGACGGCGATCGCTGTGTGGCCATTCGCGTACCTGCCAACGCCTACCTCAATGCATCGAATCACGGGACGGGTTGGGAATGCGAGCGTGGTTATATTGAAGCACGCGGCGAATGCATTGCCGTCAGGGTGCCCGCCAATGCTCACCTGGATTACTCCGGTAAAAACTGGGAATGTAACCGGCCCTATTCCAAGCTGCATGGTCAATGTGTGGCGCCGCAGTGACCTTATCCGAAGTAACAAGGTTGAAGGTTATTTGAAAATCGGCCAGCCAGTCGATCAAACCGGGTTTCAAGCGAAAACGTCAGTCTGACGGCGGGATGCCACATCGAGCGAATGGGCCTATAATCAGGCCCCTTTTCATAACAATAATACTGGCTCATGAAATTCGATGTCGTTGACGCGCTGATCCGTCCTCGCGGGCAGCTTGACTCGCTGTCACAGTTCGAAGTGGCGCATATGTTGAATACCGCCAAGGGCGACCTGGCGCAGCTGTTTCGCAATTGTTCGCTGGCCGTGCTGAATTGTGACAGCGGACTGGATGACGGCAAGCTGTTGCTGGAACGTTACCCCGATTTTGCCATCAATGTCATCTCGCAACCGCGAGGCATCAAGCTCGAACTCAAGAATGCACCGGCTATTGCCTTTGTCGACGGCGAATTGCTTGCCGGTATCAACGAACAATTGTTTGCGGTGTTGCGCGACGTCATCTATGTGCATGACAAGATCGTCAATTCGCCGCATTTCGACCTCAGCCAATCCGATGACATCACCAACGCGGTGTTCCATATCCTGCGTAACGCCCAGATCATTGTACCGGGTCGGCGGCCCAACATGGTGGTGTGCTGGGGTGGCCACTCCATTGGTCGCGAGGAATACGATTACACCAAGGAAGTCGGCTATCAACTGGGTCTGCGCAATCTGGATATCTGTACCGGCTGTGGCGCCGGAGCCATGAAGGGCCCGATGAAAGGGGCCACCATCGGCCATGCCAAGCAGCGTAACGAGCGTGGACGCTACCTGGGGCTGACTGAACCCGGCATTATCGCCGCTGAATCACCCAACCCGATCGTCAACGAACTGGTTATATTGCCGGATATCGAAAAGCGCCTTGAGGCCTTCGTGCGCATCGGTCACGGCATCGTCGTGTTTCCGGGCGGTGCGGGCACGGCTGAAGAGATCCTGTATATTCTCGGGGTATTGTCGCATCCGGACAATGTGGACATGCCGTTCCCGCTGATATTTACCGGGCCGGCCTCGGCAAAACAGTATTTCGCACGTATCGACCGTTTTATTCAGGCCACGTTGGGCGATGCCGCGCGCAGCCGTTACCGCATCATTATCAATGATCCTGAACGGGTGGCGCAGACGATGAAAGCCGGCATGCAGGAGGTCAAACAGTTCCGCATCGAAAAAAACGATGCCTATCACTACAACTGGAACCTCAGAATCGACGAGCCTTTTCAGCAGCCCTTCGGGGTGACGCACGCGTCCATGGCCGCATTGAACCTGACGCGTAATCAGGACAGTCACGAGCTGGCGGCCAACCTGCGCCGCGCCTTTTCCGGCGTGGTCAGTGGTAACGTCAAGGAAGAGGGCATTCGCCAGATCGAACGGCACGGACTGTTCGAGCTGCATGGCGATGCCGACATCATGCAGCCGATGGATGACCTGCTCAGCGCCTTTGTCGAGCAACATCGCATGAAACTGCCGGGCACCGTCTATGAACCCTGTTACCGCATCGTCAAGTGAAGGACGCTGGTCGGGCGGCGGTGATATTGTGCTCGCGATGCGCTAAGATTCGTGCCTTTCAAGCGATGTAACGAGCGGCATGTTTGGCTTATTTTCCACTAAACCGGTACTTGATAGTACCGAGTCTGAATGGCTGACGGACGGCTTCAACTGGTGTCTTGCAAACTTTGACGCCGGTTTTTTTAACCAGCATAGCGTGCTGGTCGAGCCCTCCAACGAATTCTTTCCGGGGCGGGTCGACAGTGTGCAGGGCATGGCCGAGCTGATCTTCGACCGCGTCAAGGTCTATGCCGGTGTGTCACACTGGCCAACCCGCGTATCCGACATGAACGCTTGCGCTATCGAGCAGCAACCCAAGATCGTTATCGAAGGCTCGCTGCGCGACCCCAATGGCCAGCAGGACATGAGTTTGCCTGACGAACACCGCCTGCTCATTCCCTATAACCCGCAGCAGGTGTCCAATCCCGAAGGGCTGATCGCAACCTTTGCTCACACTCTGGCTCACTATATGGGGCAGATGGCCAAGGAGCCGCCGCCAGGCGGTGTAGAGTACTGGCCGCATGCCACCGAATTGCTGGCCATCTATCTAGGTTTTGGCCTGATGTTCGCCAATAGCGCATACACCTTTCGTGGTGGTTGTGGCAGTTGTTACAACCCCAATGCGACGCGTGACGCCTACCTGACCGAGCGCCAGTCAACCTATGCGCTGGCCATTTTTGCTGTGCTCAAGAACCTGCCGAAGGAGTCGGTCAGCAAGCATCTGAAGAGTCATTTGCGCGGTTTTTACAACAGGGCAAGCAAGCAAATCGCCAGCCAGGTGAGCGCAAAAGGACTGCTGACGCATACCTGATTGAAAGCGATTATTTTGGCTTGCCTGCTCAGTCGAGCATCGATAACGCCAGCTCGGCCATGCGCTCCGAGCCATGGCCTTCACCCAGGTTGTGCTTGACCCGATGTAGCCCCTCGACAACCTTGTCGCGATAGTCGCCATCATTCATCAGGCGAAACATCTCCTGCGCAATATTGCCGCCATTGGCGTCAGACTGCAGCATCTCTTCGACGATATGGCCGTCGCCGACGATATTCACCAGGCTGATGTGATCGATGGTGATCAGGCGCGAGATGATCTGGTACGACAACCACGACATACGGTAGATGACGCACATGGGCACGCCCAGTAACGCGATCTCCAGGGTCACAGTGCCCGAGCAGGAAACGATGGCGTGGCAGTTCTTGATGACGTCGTAGATGTTGTCGCGGGTCAGGTGAATAGTGACACCGGCCTGTTCGATCTGCTCGCGAATCGCGCTGTCATCCAGTGACGCTGCCACCGGCAGCACAAAGCTTAGTTTTGCATCCTGCTGCAGCATGTTTTGCGCGGTATCCAGCATCACCGGCAACAGCCGCGCGAGTTCGCTGCGGCGACTGCCGGGGAACAGGCCAACGACGCGGTGGTCTGCCGGAATCTGCAGGCGATCACGCAGCAACTCGGCCTGATCGCTGATTTTCACCTTGTCCACCAGCGGATGGCCGACGAAGGTCACCGGAATATTGGCGCGCTCGTAATACTGGGTCTCGAACTTGAACAGCACGGCCATGTGATCGATGGAGGCGCCAATCTTGTGGATACGTTTCGGTCGCCATGCCCACACCTGCGGACTGATGTAGAACAGCACTCGAATGCCCAGCGATTTGGCATGGCGCGCCATCTTGAGATTGAATTCGGGGTAATCGACAAGAATCAACAGGTCGGGCCGGGTGGTTTCGATGTGCTGCCTGACCAGGGCCATGGCGCGCTTGATTTCGCCCCAGTGTTTGAGCACCTCGACTATGCCCATGACGGCGATACCCGCCGAGTCATAATACACATCGACACCGGCCTTTTTCATCTCGATGCTGCCCATGCCGCTAAGACGGATGCCGGGCCTGGATTGTTGCAGATGAGTGGCCACCTCGGCGGCGTGGGCGTCGCCCGAGGCCTCGCCGGCCAGCAACATGATATGCGGGTTGGTTGTATTATCGTTCATGCGGTGATCGTGATTTGCGCACCGGGCATGGAGCCGGTGCCGGGCTTGGGGGTACAATGCGGCGCTGACATGGAACTCGCAGGCATGGAAAAGCTGCATTATAAGCCTTCAAACGAGCAATAAGAATGAATAATCCAGATTCCTCAGTGCGGCTGATTGCCGGGGTCGATGAGGCGGGTCGCGGACCGCTGGCCGGTTCGGTCGTCGCCGCCGCGGTGATTCTTCACCCGCAGCGACCCATTGCGGGCCTGACCGACTCCAAGAAACTGAGTGAAAAGAAACGCCAGGCGCTGGAGCTGACGATACGCGAACAGGCGCTGGCCTGGGCCGTGGCCGAGGCCTCGGTGGAGGAAATCGACCGCCTGAATATCCTGCATGCCAGCATGCTCGCCATGCAGCGTGCCGTGCTGGCGCTGAATGTGCCGCCGGGCCTGGTCCAGGTCGATGGCAATCGTTGTCCCGATCTGCCCGATTTCCGGGTTGAGGCGATCGTTAAGGGCGACCTGACCCACGCCCATATCAGCGCGGCCTCGATTCTGGCCAAGCAGGCGCGAGACCGCCAGATGCTGGAACTCGACGCCCTGTACCCCGAGTATCAACTGGCGCGGCACAAGGGTTACCCGACCCGGCTGCATCGCGACCTGCTGCAACAGCATGGCGTGTCGCCGATCCATCGCCGCAGTTTCCGCCCGGTGCGCGAGGCGATGCTGGCCGGGCAGTCACAAGCAATTGAGACATAGCCTGCTAAAATCGGAACATGGATTTTTTGCACACTGCTCAAAGCACCGGGTCAACATGGCCACGGCGTAATTTTAGAGGAAAAAACGATGCAATCTGAGCGTGGTGTCTGTGAGCGCCGAGGTTCTGTGCGCATGATTGCCCGGCAGAGTCCTGGCATGGCGGATACCCAGGCTGTGGCCTGCATGCGCATCGATGCAGCCTCATACCCGGGGCTTGCATCGGCTAAAATGAAGCGCCGCGCAGTGGGTACTTTAATGAGATGACAAGCGTGTCCGATAGACCTTCGCAAAGCTCCCGATCACTGCTTGGCACCTTGAGTGTGGTCACGGTGCTGTTGATTGGCGTGATCACCGGGGGGTTTGGTCTGGTCAAGTATCTCGGCGAGCGTTCGGCGCTTATCGATTCCATGCAAAGCAATGCGGCCAGAAGTCTGACGCGGCTCGCACAAAACGCCGCTCCCCTCATGGCTGCCTACGCGGTGAATGAATACCAGAAGCTGATACAGACTGAAATCGAGCTCAAACAGTATGCCGCCATTCTGGTTGACAATCGGCTCATGGCCGAAATCGTCGGTGAATCGGCGTACATCTCCGGTTATATCTTCGAAGAGGACTCGACGCTTGCCGAATACAGCCCGGATAATTTACACCATCAGCAGATTCTTGCGGCGAGCCTGTTCACGCGATCGACCAAAATTGACGCGGATGGGCGAGTGATCGGCTCGGTCAACATTTACATCAGCGATCGCAAGCTGGCGAAAAAACAGAACGAAATACTGCTGGATGCGGTGATCTCGATGCTGCTGTTATCGATCCTGCTGGTTGCCGCCTTGTTTCTGCTGGTGCAGCGGCTGGTCGTCAAGCCCTTCAGACAGATCGAGGCATCGATTGCAGACCGCGATGCGGATGGCATACCGCGTCGTTATGTACCGGGTTTTGATTATACGGAGTTCTCGACCCTGACAGATACCATGAATGCCATGCTCGCGGTCATTCGCCAGTCGCGCGACAACCTGAAATGGGAGCGCACGCGACTGCAGAACGTGCTGGATGGCACGCGCGTGGGCACCTGGGAATGGAACGTGCAAACGGGTGAGACCGTATTCAACGAACGCTGGGCGCGTATCGGCGGTTATAACTTGCAGGAACTTGAACCGCACTCGATCGATACCTGGACACGGTTGGTTCACCCCGATGATTTGCAGCGCTCGAATGACATGCTGGAGCGCTATTTCGCCGGTGACCTGAAGTATTACGAATGCGAGGCTCGAATGCGCCACAAGGACGGCCACTGGGTCTGGGTTCTCGATCGCGGTCAGGTGGCCAGTTACACAGACGATGGCAAGCCCCTTTTGATGGCGGGTACACATCAGGACATCAGCGATCGCAAGCATTATGAGCAGGCCTTGCAGGAGGCCAATCAAACGCTGGAACAAAAGGTGTCAGAGCGAACGCGCCAGCTTGAGCAGGCCAATCACGCCAAGAGTGAGTTCCTCGCCAATATGAGCCATGAGATACGTACGCCCATGAATGGGCTCCTCGGCATGGCGTATCTTATCGGGCAATCGGATGTGAACGATAAACAGCGTAATTACCTAAACAAGCTGACGCTGTCGGCAGAGCAGATGTTGCGTATCCTGAATGATATTCTCGACTTCTCCAAGATCGAGTCTGGCAAGCTTGAAATCGAGCATACGCCCTTCACCATTGGCGAGTTGCTGGCCAACCTCAACAGCATTATCGAATCCAAACTGGCGCAAAAGGCAATTGAATTCGTTGTGGATGTTGACCGTGACCTGCCACGCACAATTATTGGAGATCCGTTTAGAATCGGCCAGGTGTTGTTGAACCTTGTGGACAACGCGATCAAGTTCAGCGATACATCCAGCACGATACGATTTTCGGTGAGCGGTTTTGTCAGCGACGATAACATCGAACTCAAGTTCTGTGTCAGCGATACCGGTGTGGGCATAGGTCTGGCCAAGCAGAAATTGCTGTTTCAACCGTTTCAGCAGGCCGATAGTTCAACCACCCGGCAATTTGGCGGTAGCGGGCTGGGGCTGGTGATCTGCAAGCGGCTGGTTGAACTCATGGGTGGGCGCATCTGGTTTACCAGCGAGGCCAATCGTGGCAGCCGTTTTTACTTTACCATCAAGGGCAAACTGGCGAGGCCGCGCGCTGAGGGCCAAGCCGTTGAGGACAAAAAAGATTCGGTGCAAGAGCAGGACAAAGGCCAGCTAAAGGGGTGCTCGATCCTGTTGGTGGAAGACAATGAAATCAACCAGGAGCTGGTCAAGGAGCTGTTGCTGGAGGAAGGGGTCGTTGTTCAGATCGCCGAAAACGGTGTGGTGGCTCTGGATATGTTGGGAAAACAGCCTTTCCACGCCGTGTTGATGGATCTTCAGATGCCTGTCATGGATGGTTATGAGGCGACCTCCAGAATTCGCGCCGATGAGCGATTCAAGGACTTACCCGTAATTGCATTGACCGCCAATGCCTACGACAGCGATAAAAAACGCTCGTATGAAGTTGGCATGAATGCCCATATCGCCAAACCGGTTTCACCGGATCTGCTGATTGAAACGCTGACCCGCCTGATCTGGCGCTGAGTCGCGACACTACCCGGGCAGCAAGGTATACTGTCAGCAGTTTGTTTGATCAACCGCGCTGGTCCGCCGCTTCCGGTGGTTATGCCAGTGCCGGTTTCCAGGAACCCCTCCTCATGCATGATACCGGCGCGTTAAACCAGGTGCTGCTGCTGATGGCCTTTTCCGTCGTCAGCGTGGCCGTATTCCGCAAAATCAACCTGCCCTCGGTGCTGGGTTACCTGCTGGTTGGCACGCTCGTCGGTCAGCATGCCCTGGCCTGGGTTCCGGCCTCCAGCGCCATCGAACAGATCGCCGAGATTGGCGTGGTGTTCCTGTTGTTCACCATCGGTCTGGAGGTATCGATACCGCGCCTTAAATCGATGCGCGGCATCGTGTTCGGTATCGGCACCACCCAGGTGCTGGTATCGACCCTGTCCACGCTGGCGCTTGGACTGGCGCTGGGTTATGACTGGCAGGTGGCGTTTGCGGTGGGCGGCGCACTGGCGTTGTCATCCACCGCGATCGTGGTCAAACAGCTCACCGAACAGCATGAGCTGCATACCCGGCATGGCCATGTATCACTGGGCGTGTTGCTGTTCCAGGATCTGGCGGTGGTGCCATTTTTGGTGCTGATCCCGATTTTCGCCCAGCCCGAGGGCGGCGCGTTGTGGATGCCCATTGGCATCGCACTGGTCAAGGCGGCCATCGCGTTCGTGGTCATCTACCTGGTCGGTACCTATCTGATTCGCCCGGTTACGCATTGGGTGTCGTCCACCTACTCGGCCGAGCTGTTCACCCTGTTCATCCTGCTGGTCGCAATGACGGCGGCCTGGCTGACCTTCGAGCTGGGACTGTCGCTGGCGATGGGGGCCTTTCTGGCCGGTATCATGCTCGCTGAAACAGAGTACCAGCACCAGATTCAGACAGAGATCAGGCCGTTCAAGGACGTGCTGATGGGGCTTTTTTTCATTTCCGTCGGCACCCAGTTCGACTGGCAGGTCATCGTGCAGGAACCGTTGCAGGTGCTGGTGCTGACGCTGGGCCTGATCGTTGGCAAGGGTCTTGCTGTGGCGCTGATCGCACGCATGGCGGGTTATGCCAACGGTGTCGCCGTTCGCGCCGGCATGGCCCTGGGGCAGGGCAGCGAGTTCGGTTTTGCCATCCTGGGGGTCGCGCTGGGCGCGGGCTTGCTGACGATTGACATCAGCCAGCCGATTATTGCTGCCATCGTGTTCAGCATGGCCTTGTCGCCTTTGATCATTCGCCACAACCACGCGATCACCCTGAGGCTGTTCGCCGATGCCGATGACGCACCGGCCCAAGTGGTGGAGCAGGATATACACAAGGCCGGCGAAGAGGCTGATAATCACGTCATCATCTGCGGCTTTGGCCGCACCGGGCAGAACCTGGCGCGCTTCCTGGA
>JGI10211J34971_10003723_pt1 | contig 12161 bp, 16 predicted proteins | sample Etolagsediment_FD_34971 | JGI IMG/M metagenome (IMG submission 34971) | reverse complement strand
CCATCCGAATGAAGAGCGGCCCGTAATGACCGTAATCGGCCGGCCACCAGTCCTGCGAGTCGGTCATCAGCGCATAGAGGTCCTTCTTCAGGGCCTGCAGGTCGAGTTTCTTGAATTCCTCGGCGTAGTTGAACGCCTCGCCCATCGGATTGACCATGGGAGAGTGCTGGTGAAGAATCTTGAGGTTCAACTGGTTCGGCCACCAGTCCCGGATCGAGGTGCCACTGCCGGCAGTGGGTTTGTTAGCTCCGCCCGTTACCGGGCTCTTGCTATCCTCATTCATCTTAGTTCTCCTTTCTTTTCAGGTTTTGATTTGTATAGCGATAGTCATCATCCGCACGTGTTTAGCGTCGGCTGGATGCCTTGGTTGAGCATTTTTCTAATGTAATAAGGCTTAAAACATCCCTTCTCTCTTAAATGTAATAATCTCGTACTCAATTCTTTTAGCCCATCGCTTAATGTCTTCCTCTGCAGCAGGATCATCAGCCTCCACTTTAAGCACTTGGTCTACCTCAAGCTTATCTATTTCCTCCTTTGTCTGGGCTATTGGTATCGGGCAATAGAGACCGACACAGTCCAATTCTGCATCTGGGATTATATCTGAACCCATTGTCGCTACCCTCTTGTTATTGTTTTGTCTATCTCCTCCTTATACGCCAATCACCTCTTTTACCTCTGGCACTTCATGCTTTAATGCTTTCTCTATACCCATTTTTAAGGTCATCTGACTCATTGCACATCCTGCACAGGCACCGGTTAGTTTTACCTTCACAACTCCGTCAGGACTTACCTCTACTAATTCTACATCTCCACCATCTGCTTGAAGCGATGGCCTTATTCTATTTAATGTAGTTTCAACTTTCTCTTTCATCTGGCCTCCTTTTCTTAAAGCTTTCGATTTTCATTATTCTAACCTTGAATCCCGATTCTATCGGGAAACTTGGACTTTTGAACCTGAGTAGTTAGAATAAATCTTTTTAATTCTATTGAGCAATTTCAATGCCAGGTCTGGTCTTATAATCCGATCACAGAAGGATCGATCTTAAAAACCCCAATAAAAAAAACCACTTAAGGATTTCCCTTACATGGTTTACCCACTCACTCTATCCGGTTTGTTGGCATCTCATTAACAAACAGGGCAGAGAGTCTGTCTATATTTCGACCTAACGAAAGAGGTTCGATGCTAAATTATGCATTAATTCCATTACATTACCTTACAGTCCAATCTTGGACTTATATGTATTGTTTTTGTACATATCAGATCAGCCCTCCCTTTATATATAGCTAACAAAAAATTCTTGAGGACTAAAAATCCTTATGCTCATATAATCTTATATCGCTATGAGAGCTTTGTCTCCTGAAATGATAAAGTCAGCCTTCAAAGCAACAGTACATTCAATGAACTTGTCATCAACTGGATCTTTTTCGACTATTTTTTCTTTTAGAGAATTCCTTGCTGTATTGGTGGATTAGAAGAAGTTTTCAGAGCGATTGATAATAGATTGAGGGTTTACCCGCCGTTCTTCTGGCGGGTTGTTTTCGGTAAAAGGGTCTGCTGTGAAGAGAAATGCAAACCAATCATTGTCTGTGGTGCTGATGGAGTCCTACGGGCTTTCCCGTGACACGACATCACGATATTAATCCTGACCACAAAAAGTCGGGGCAAAAGACCTTCATTTGGTGTTCCCAGAATGCTCACTGATTAAACATAAGTCAAACGGAGACCTGACCCGTATACGTATATGCCCCTTGGCCTGTCCGAGCTCATGCCGAAACGTTTTTTAATCTTTCGGCAATCCAGATCTTAATAATGGATTGCCTGGGTACACCAAGACGCTTGGCTTCCTTGTCTAAATGATGGATCATCCAAATCGGAAAATCCACATTGACCCTTTTCTGTTCCAGCCCAGGTCTTCTTGCGTGTGAAAGATCGAGGAATTCCGAAATATCCTCACCTCCATCAAATTTCTTATCCAGCTCACCAGCTTTCATAAATTTCTATCTCCTCCCTACGTGATCGACGTACTGAAATGATCCTAATGTTCTCACCACGATAGGTGATAATCCCGGAGTAATATTTATCGGCAATTCTAGCAATAACTATAAACCTTGGTTCGTCAATGGTTTTCGCAGGGATTTCAATCCAATCAGGATCATCCCATAACCTTTGGGCTTCAGCAAAATCGATCCCATGCCTTTTTTTGTTTTCTTCACTTTTATTGTTATCGAACTCGAATTCCATTTTAATATAATTATTATACTTATTATATACCTTTTGTCAACCCTTGAAATACATAATTTGAATCATTTCTGTGAAGAAGGACCAAAGCCTTTCATTTTGTATTTCCTGAAACGTTGATGGTCTAATAAAAGTCAAAATGAGGTTTATCCCGCCTGCCCCGTAGCTCCGGCAGATGGTACTGTGGTGGAATTTTCACCCCGTTGAATGCTTTAACTTATTCAACTGTGGCGAAGACTATTCCACTGGGATTTGAACCTTTCGTAAGTTCATTAAGGAACGAAATCACCCCTTATACATATTCATCAGAGCTTCATTTTTTTATTTCAATAAGAGTTGCGTAAAACTTATAAAATGATGTACCCCTATTACAAAAACCATATGTTGTGACGTCTTTTTCTTGACATACAAGCCTATGCCTTCCTACATTTGTCTCACAAAAAAGCGAGTTCTTATCAAAAATGAAGGTTTCGAATATCTTCTTGAGGTTTGTTCTACCAATCTTAGCGCAGGGTTTGCTCTCAAATGCATTACAGATTCAGTTAATCCTTATTTGCGGCCGATGCAGTCAGCCGGTCTGTGCCTCTCGCACATCTCATCTCGCATGTACAGTATAGCATGAGACAGCGCTCCAAGTTTAGGGAATCTGCACCGCCGTTTCACTTTCCTCAACTGGAGCCGATACCAAATTTGCTCCTCACGGTTAAACTGATCAATGAGTGCCTGATTGCGTTCTAACAAGGTCTCCTTTAACTCCATCTTAGCAAAAACCCTCACCATTCAATTAAATTTGTAACTATCATTAGGCCCTGGCAACCTTCCCAAATTCCTCAATCCTGGGAGGCCTTTGCTCGGCGATCCATAGGTCTAATTTTGCCTGCATGTATAACCAGCTTTCAGGGGATGTCTTTGTCGCCTTACTTACCCTCACTGCCATTTGCGGACTCATTGATGCTTTGCAATTAATTAAAGCTGACAGCGTCTTTCGAGTAACTCCTAAGCGCTTTGCTGCTTCAGTTACCGTTAAACCAAGAGGCTTAATAACATCCTCTCGTAAAATTTCTCCAGGNTNGGTAGGTTTTCTGATGTTAGCCATTGAAAGCCCTCCTCTTATTTANGATAATCTCGATAATCCACGGCCACTGCATCAGGGCCATCAAACTGAAACGTGACTCTCCAATTGNCGGTAACCCATACTGACCAGGTCCCTTTTTCCTTACCAGAAAGCATATGTAATTTGTAACCAGGTAAATTCATATCCTGAGGTTGTACAGATGCATCTAAACGGTCCAAAATTCTGGCGAGTTTGGATACATGTTGTTGGTTAATATGGCTTCGATCATTGGTATAAAAAATATAAGTATACGCATGGTAATGAAAACATCAATTGGTTTTTTAGTGGCTGATCAAGAGGGAAGGGGATGAGGTTTTTGATTTTGCCTCAAGGAACAGCAAGCAATTTCCCATTTCATAAAGTTATTTAGTTATTGAAGGATTATCCCCAACTCCTGCAAAATACCTCACCCGCCGGGGCAGCACCGTGACCGTGGTAGGTGTGGTGCCAAATATCTCACCGTCAGGCAGCAGGCCCTTTTCCGGCACGGTCCGGACAACGGCACGTTTGCCGCGCAATACGCGGACCCTCGGATTGGTGAGGTGCGTGCCCTTGAAAATCTTGGGAAACGTGGTGATCAGGCTCAACCGGCTTAGCGGAGAGAGAATGACGGCATCGAAGCAGCCGTCGTCGATTTTCGCCTCCGGCGCCATGAGCATATTACCGCCGGTGTAACGGGAATTGCAGAATTCCACAAAGCAGTTGCGCCCCCTGTACGACTTTCCATCGATTTCGAGTTCCATTTCGTGAAATTGCAAGCCGATTGTCCGGTGAAGTACGCCGATCACATAGCTCAAATCACCGGTCCAGCCGAAACGGGCGGCTGTAAGGGCCGCGTCGGTCACAAAACCGAATCCCATAAGATTAACAAAGTAAAAGAATTCGTGACCCTGGGTGAAACGACAAACGTCAACGGCTAATGTGCGCTGTCGGCTAATGGCGGCGATCCCGTCGGCCATGGAGTGGATGTTCAGATCTTTGGCAAAGGAGTTGCCCCGGCCGACCGGAATGATGCCTAACGGAGGAATGGGCCGATCTCCGTGAAACCTGAGGACGCCGTTGAGCAGGTGATAGTTGGTCCCATCGCCCCCCATGGCAATCAGGGCATCGAACTGGCTCAAAGACAACCCTTGGACAATCTTGACTGCATGGGCGTGATATTGTGTTTCAAACACTACACAGTGAATATGGCACGCCGCCAACTGATCAACGGCCTGCGAAATGTCATTTGCCTTGNTTCGTGGGCCTGTCAGTGGTTTGGCGATTAGGGCAACTCTCATATTCTCCCTTCGGACAATCCATAATGGGGTCATAATGAGTGACCCCTTTATTCTCTCTTATAGGTTATGGCAGTTTAGGTTTCGCCATAAGGGATCATTGTCTTTTAAAGCATGGGCCAAGAGTAGATTTATCCTGTGGAATGCGAAGACTATGCCACTGGGATTTGACCCCCCTTCTTACCCGTGACGCCGGCAAAGCCTTTCATTTCGCATTTCCTGGAACGATTTGCTATCTAAAAAGTGTCAAACGGTTCCTTTATTCGTCCCCGATACTTATTTTCTTATGCCTGGCACCATTTACTGATATAGAAATAATCCGCCCAGTTACAGTGCCATTGATTGTATGTAATCCAGGTCAACAACATCACCTTTAATTCAACTTAGACAATAACGTCCCCAAAGTCATAAAAATGGTTACAATGGTTTCACGGCCTCAATGTAAGCGGAAACGACATAGTCCAGGATGTTTTCACTTTTATCCGGATCCCATTCCCGAGTTATATTCCGGCTATTATCATGGGCCTTGATCTTTATTTTATGAAATCCCGCCTTCGTGAGCATTTTTTTAGTATCGTCAAATGTAGCCGCGCCCCCTATACAGGCAGCCACCAATGCCAGGTCGTTTCGAATCTTAGCGGGCAATGCTGCGGTTGCCAAAACGTCTGAAATCGACAGCCGGCCTCCGGGCTTGAGTATACGATAGGCCTCTCGATACACCTGAAGCTTATCAGGAGAAAGATTAATCACGCAGTTCGACATGATAAGATCCGCACAGTTGTCGGCTACGGGCAGGTGCTCGATTTCTCCCAACCTGAACTCGACATTTTTTGTTCCTATTTTTCCCGCATTTTTCCTGGCCTTGTTGATCATTTCAGGCGTCATGTCCACTCCAATTATCCGCCCTCCTTTGCCGACGTGCTTTGCCGCCAGAAAGCAATCAAAACCGCCACCACTGCCCAAATCGACAACTGTTTCGCCGGGTTTAAGTGAAGCGAGAGCTACGGGGTTTCCGCAACCCAGCCCCATATTCGCACCTTCGATAACACCCGCAATATCCTCCTTTGAATATCCCATGACAGCCGACATTTGTTTGGGTATAACTTCGGGGCTGTCGCAACACGAAGATGTCGGAATTTTATTGGCACTACCGTTTGAGGGGCTGCAACAGGATACTGTCTGACTTTTTAGGGCTTTTGCAGTTTGAGATTTTGCTATTTCCGCGTATCTTTGCCGGACTGCGTCGTAGATTTCCTCTTTATTTTGTGTTTCCATATTCTACCTTCCTATTATTGATGAGTGATAAATATTTTATAGTTCGAAAACTATCGAATATTTTGCTCAAAAAAAATCAGCCACGTATCTATTTTGAAAAAAATGCCTGCAGGGCATTTAACGTCTCCGGGTCAGTCCAGCACTCGATTTTCTGCCCCCTGCGCTCCATGTGGATGAGTCCGGCCTGATGTAGCTCTTTGATGTGGTGCGAGACCGTCGAGGGGACTATATTTAGATCCTGTCCCAGTTCACCGATACAGGCGCAGTTTTCAGGTTCAGGACTTGTGCTGATGTCGCTAACCACTTTTGGGATGCAACATGAGACCAGGTGCATAAAGATCTTTAGCCGGTTGGGGTTGGAAAGAGCCTTAAACATTTCGGCAAATTTTTCGATATTTTCAACTCGATAGTTCGACATATATCGAAATATAATGAATGACCATTCCCTTGTCAAGTCTTTTTTAAAAAAATCCAGGAAAAAAATAGAGGTTTAGATGATTTTTCGGCTAAAAATTTGAAAGCAATCGTACAAAAGGGATAGAGGTAACAGGTAAGATCTAAGTCAATCCATGAACGCTGGGCGAGAAATGCAAATCAATCATTATCCGTGACGTAGATGGAGCCCAATGACAAGCCCTCCAGCAACACGGCGGGCAGGCCCATGGCACCACTTAATTTCGCCGATTTGCTTCGCTAAAGGCGAGACTTAGCGGCACGACATCCCGACCGTAATCCCGAGCATAAAAGGTCGGGCCTAAAGCCGTGGCTTTCTGCGGTCGGGGAAAAGTCCTTCATTTCTTATTCACCTAAACGCATACTGAGTTAACATGAGTCAAGAGTAAACCCCTTTTCTTATTTACGACCATTTTATACGACAATATAAAAAAGTCTTGACTATTTTGGATATATATGCAAAATGATCGCTATGGAAAGAATGGTTGGCACATATATATTTAATGCTGAAATGACCGCTAATAAGATGATTTTTCTCACCGGCCCCCGTCAAGTTGGAAAAACTACATTCGCAAAGATGTGGCTTGAATCTATCGGATCGGAGGATACATACTTCAACTGGGATGATCCTTCTGTCATGATGGAATATAAAAAAAATCCTCTCTATTTTCGTAATGTTATCAATGAAAAAATTAGGAATAAGCCCGTTCCCCTCGTATTCGATGAGATACACAAGCATACGGCCTGGAGAGATATATTGAAAGGACTTTATGATACAAATCGGGAAAGAATGAGTCTTCTTATTACAGGCTCTTCCCATCTGGGGTTTGTGCGAAAATCAGGTGATTCTCTGGTAGGGCGTTACTTTTCCTACCAGATGTTTCCGCTCGGGCTCCCTGAAGTCATGGGAGATTTCTCTTATCTCCTTCAGGACGAGCTCCCTTTTACCAATGGCGAATCCCTGACCCGGCTTGCAAGAGAAGCGGATACAAAGACAGCAATTGATGGGCTTGAACAACTCTTCACGTTGGGCGGCTTTCCGGAACCATTTCTAAAAGGTTTGGATAGATTTCACCGGAGATGGCAAAACGATTACAAGGCACTCCTTACCAAGGAAGAAGTGCGGGATTTTTCACGGATCCAGGATATAAGGGGTCTTGAGACGATGGTGGAAATCCTGCCGACGAAAGTAGGATCTAACCTGAGCATACCTTCACTGGTTGATGTCCTCAATGTATCTCACAAGACCATCACAAATTGGATAGAAGTATTGAATGCTGTATATCTGGTGTTTACCATCTCGCCCTGGCACAGAAACATCAAGCGGTCAATCATAAAAGAGAAGAAGCTGTATTTCTTCGAGTGGTCATTGGTTTTCGATAGCGGATTACGATTTGAGAACCTTCTTGCGGTGAATCTTCTCAGGATGGCAGTGAGGTTCACAGAGATCGGATTGGGGAACTTTGAAGTTTTTTACATCAGGGATAAGGAAAAAAGAGAGGTTGATTTTGTCCTGGTGAAAGACAATAAGCCTGTTGCCCTTTTCGAGGCGAAAGAGAGCGATTCAAGCATAAGCAAGCCTGGAAGATTTTACAGCAAAAAGATGAACATTCCCCTGTTTCAGATAGTTCACAAGGCGAAGAAAGCTGAGGCCTTTCCTGGCAATTGTTTCCTTATTCCCGCCTCGAACTTCCTGATGCTGACAGGGTAACACCCTTCACCTCCTTCGTTTAGTGCTTTCGATAGGTTTAGGCAATTTCTGCACAAACCCCCTTCACAAAAATCTGGGCTGGGACTACTTCTTCATCGCGTGCACCCTCATCGCCATTCCGGGATTGCTACTTCTTCTTAAAAAGACTCAGAATTTTCAGTGAAAAAAATGGATTTACCTCAGATATCGATTGCAGTATTATGCACAATAAATTTGTAAATTTTAAAGAGTAAAAGATGTTTGTTCAAACAATATATTTTCTGGCCCCCACCAATTTGGCAATCTTTCTGGATGATGCAGCGGAAAAAAGAGAAATGGTGATCAGCAAAAAATGGGGCAGCGAAGATGTGGCCATGATTGCAGCTGAAGAGTTGACCGATCTGCTCGATGCGGTTCACCTGGTTCGATACTCTGTTAGCACTGAAATTTTTCTCGCTTCACTTCAATGGGTTCGGAGTAGTGGCGGGACGTCACAACATACCGACACACTTCGTAAAGAGGTTGGATTTGAGTAAACATCATTCTCCGAAAATTCACGGAAATTCCGAACAGATGAATCCTCTCTATACAGCTGAAAGTGTCAAAATACCTGATGCCATCAAGAAAAAAATTGAACGCGGTTCAAAGCTGGATCTTGAATTAGGTTGTGGTAATCGAAAACGACATCTCGAGGCCATTGGAATTGATTCACTTGCTTATGATGGGGTGGATATTGTAGGTGATATTTTCTCCATTCTGAAACAGTTTCCAGATGAAAGCATTAAGGCAGTGTACGCTTATCATTGTATTGAGCTCCTAAACGATCTGGTTGCTGTAATGGAACAGCTATGTCGTATTTTGGTGAAAAATGGGAAGCTGCTGATAGTTGTGCCTCATTTTTCTCATTCCCATTATTACTCTAATGCCCATTATTACTCAGGCCAGGCTCATCGACAAGCTTTCGGACTGTATACATTTTCTTACCTTGCCAAGGACGAATTATTTTTGCTACGATGTCCAACATATCAGCGATCCCTCTGTTGTGAAATTAAGAAAGTAAAATTGGTATTTAAATCCCCCAAACCGTTATATGGCCGCTGGGATATTAAAAAGGTGGTTCAATGGTTTGTTAACTTGAATCGGTATACCATGGAATTTTACGAAGAGAATCTATGCTGGCTTATCCCCTGTTATAAGATAATTTTCGAATTGCGAAGATCTTAAACATCTGTGCAAAAGCTTAATTTCGCCAGTTTGGTTGTCCAACAAACAGGCTAATCCAATAGAAAAATTTGGTATAGCTCGCTTGATGGATATCAATAATTGAATACTTATATCATGGAAGCAATGAAATTTTCGAAAACCGGATGGAATAAAGTTTCCACTTAACAAATATTTAAAACAATGACATATGAAATAATTATTGACGAGGCGATAAAATACGCAAAAAGCATCACCCACAAACACATCCTGTCAATAATCAACACCAAACTTAAAGAACAGCCTAAAAAAAATAATATTAAAATTTTGGATGTCGGGTGCGGGGATTGTGAATTGATAGCCTATCTTGAAACTTTCCTGCCCAAGTTTAATGAGGATTTGAAAGTTGAGGTCTATGGGTTTGACGTCAACGATAGTAAAATACAGTTTAGTGGTTTTTTCGATAAAGCCAAACGGATGCTTTCCAAGCGAGTCGGCTACGTTAATTGGGGATCAAGACTGAAAATTATCAATAGCATGGGTTTATGGCCGTTTGAAGATGAATCGTTTGATATTGTTGTCTCGAATCAGGTTGTTGAACATGTTAACCGACCATGAGTATTTTTTCTCCCAGAACTGGCGAGTCTTAAAAAATAAGGGATTTTCGGTCCATTTGTTCCCCGTAAAAAATTATTTCATTGAAGGACATGTCCATTTGCCCTTTGTGCATCGTCTTAATCAATGGAGTTCAATATATCGTTATATTAAAATTCTAAGCTTATTCCGGATTGGGAAGTGGAAACATATTTCTGCAAAATGTTCTTTGAACGATTTTTCAACAAGTTATGCTGATTTTTTAACATTTTATTGCAATTACTTGTCAGTTGGAGATTTAATTCGAGTAGGAAAGAAAATGGGATTCAGGGCCGGATTTAATTTTACAGGAAAATTTTACTATGAAAAGCTAAAAGAAATATTTAAAATAAAACATCGGTTTTTTTATAAAAATGAAAGCCCACACGCATTAAGCGTACACTTATTTAAGTACATACAGTGCATTACATATTTCCTTGAAAAAGATAATTCCTATAATAATTACATTGCAAGATATGCTCTGCTGACAAATAGGACGAAATGAGCGTCAGCTGTAAATACTATGCGTGTTTAAATTACGGCGGGAAGATATTATTTATTCGAACATCAATGTTATTTCAAAAAAACCCCCTTCATGCCCGCCTTCTAGAGGGCCTGTCCCCATTCAAGGTCAGGACCCCAGCCCCTCATTTACTGACTCATGGGACGTTAAGCGCTTTCTGCATCAACGTTCCCTTTCATGGACTTATTTACTTGTTTAAGGATATCTTCTTTTATGCAAGCCAGGCGGGTGCTCTGTTAGATGCTACATATTCAATCTCCCCTGTCATGGAGCATGTTGGAGAATGATCTTGGAGTTAGGATTGGAATACCTTGAAACTTCTCCATAATGAGCAGGTCTTTGTCGCCAGTTACAATGCAATCGGCATGAGCGGCTATTGCCAGTCCTATAATTTTGACATCGTCAGGGTCGCGACAGATGTCCGCCGCAAGCGGAATAGGACTGAGCATACGTGTATTCTCCCGCAGAAGCTTGCCGATGTCTTCAACGATGCCTTCAGGAAGATTAATCTTATGCTGGAGATTTTTCAGAATCTCTTCTAGCAAATCCTCACAGAGCACGATTTCATGGCTGTGAAAACAGAGCTCCAGAATTGATTCACAGAGTCCCCGAGCAGCGAAAGCAGCAACCACTACATTGGCATCAAGGACTATCTTCATGAAATGGCCTTAAAGACGTCCTCATCCACCAGAAATCCCTGAGCCTCAGCGAAAGGGAGGACCTTCCTCCGGAGTGCTCGGAAACTTTCCACAGCAACATATCGCCGAATAGACTCTCGTACGACGTCACTAACGGGTTTGTTCTGCTCCCGACTAATTTTCTTAAGGTCAGCCCTTAGGTCATCTGGTAGTCTAATGGTAAGAGTATTCATGGTAAGACAATGTAGTACATTCACTGAGAGAAGTCAATACCTATTTGATGCATCCAACAATTACTATACAGAAAGATTTCTGTATAGACTACCATGTTCTATGTTTGCGTAATTCCTTGGCACATTAGGTTATTAGCATCAGTTTTTAGTGTGATTGTNAATAGATAGCGAGCCTGTCCCTCATACTCGCACAGCAGCGAGAAAAGCAGAAGCTGTTCAATAGAGCCTGTCGAAGCAAAGCGGAGATCCCGTCCCTCGGGGTCGAAGCAAAGCGGAGATTTATCCGCCTTTGGAGGATCCCGCTAACGGGCCCAGTTACATTGTCATTGATTTTATTTAACCGGGGTCAACAATGTCACCAAAATCATACGTTCATTCAAAAACTACGTCCCCTTTCATTATCTAAGTATAATGGTGCCTGATTTCGGAAGGCAGTGGCAATTCACGATTCGACTTAACCGAATGAGATTTGATCGCCTTGCGCCTTGGGCCCTACGCCTTAAGCCATTATTAGTCCAATCATTATCCGTAACGCCTGTGGAGTCCTACGGGCTTGCCCGTGACACGACATCCCGACCACAAAAGGGCGGGGCAAATCCTTTCATTTAAACCCTCAAGAAACGTTAATCAATTTCCCATTTCGTAAAGTTATTTAATTATTTAAGGATGTCCCCCTTCATTAATCACATAATAAGGGCGAATAATGTGATAAATGCCACAATAATACGATGTTAAATGTGGAACTTATTGCATATTTTTATGGTATATTATTACTACCAGCTCGCGTATTCCTTTCCTGATACATCTCAAGCGTTGTAACGTACATTATTGTTGAATTATTACACACCGAATGTATTTATGATCGATAGCATAGTATCTCATTCTC
>JGI10211J34971_10003722_pt1 | contig 12163 bp, 21 predicted proteins | sample Etolagsediment_FD_34971 | JGI IMG/M metagenome (IMG submission 34971) | reverse complement strand
GAATACTTCGCCTACTTGGGGTTCTGGCAATACCTTACCATGAGCAAGCCATTCGCCAAACTTATGTACACGATCTGCCGTGGTAGGAAATCCATATTCGTCCTTTTCTTCTGGCACCCAAAACATCAACTTTTGTGCGAGTTGATAAGGTCCAAACCAATTTTTATAAGGTCCAATATTAATTTTCATACTTCACCGCCTTCACGTTAATTTCTTTGCCTTTGAGTCGCCATACGGATGCGGCTTGATCTGCCTGTTCAAAGGTTTTGTATAGAACAGGCCGTAGATCCCAACAATTTTCATTGTCTTCAACAACGTAAATCCAGTCACCATCTATCAACTTGACCATTATTGCGTACATAACTAATCCTCATATGACCATTCCGTAATGGCTTCAAAACTATCCGCAGGATCCATCATATCAAACTTGCGAGGATAATGCTTGAGTAGGCTACTTGCCCGCTTTCTCACTTCACTGGGCACTCGCGGTGTTTTCTTGGGATCTCGCAAGTCCATTAGGAACCGTTCTACGTTTAGCACTGCATTGGTTCTTTCAATTGGTAGTGTCATAGGTCCTCCGATTTTACTTTATATACTTTGTCAATAAACACTTTTAGTGTGCGATCATCGTCTTGCAGTTCATAGCGAACACGATCGTCATCTTTCAAATACTTTGTGTATTCTCGTCCTTCATCATCTATAACTTCTAAACGATTTACTCTACGCATTGCTTGATAATCTTCACCATCTCCGATAGCATTATGAATTGCCATGAAACCACAGTTCATACCACGAGCATACATACCACCATCAAATCCAAACACATCATACAGAGCATGGCGATATGTGCCACCATGTTGCAGTTCTGCTTTGTGAATACGCTTACATACAGAGTAAAATGCCATCTCACGCTCTTCTGTGGTGATGCTATCCCACCACTCATCTACTTTAGCTTCGTATGTCTTGTTAGATTTTTCCCACTCCTGCTGTAGTTTTGCAAGACCATCTAGTGCTTTCTCTTGTTCATCATTCATCATTCTGCCCACCTTATCTTTTTTCCATAGTGTGTTTCAAACTGTTCTATAAGTTCATTATACGACAAAAGTTCTTCTGTTGTCAAGTCCCAAAGGTAATCGCCAAGTGCATCCCAGTCTTCACCGTGCATAGGTGCCACAGAATATTCGTACCAACCATTCCAGTACTCATCACCAGGAACACCACGTATGTCAATACGCCCACCAGCGTAGTATGTGGTGACTACTTCGCGTTCCCATACATCACCCGGACCAAGACCCTTGGGATAAATTGTCTCACTTTCTTTGAGAACTTCTCTTACGATTTCAGTCAATCCTCGCTTGCGATACCATTCCATTGAAACTGGACCCATCATATTGGTGCTGTAGGTTATCACGATAACCCCGCAATTAGTTTGTAGTTATTCCACGCTTTCTGTGCCGCAGGATTTTTTGCAATTTCTTCTTCAGGTGCAAATGTATCTAACCAGTAGTAGGGCAGGCGTTGTGGATGAGCACCGTACTGACGTGGTTGGTGCAGTTTACCTGTATCGTACAATTCAATAAGGATCTCACGCAACTCTTGTTCTTTGTCTTCAAGACCTGCCCATTCAGGATTACTCAAACCGCCGTATAGGTATCCGTCAAAGATTCCTTGCCAATGCTCATTGTCATGGGGGTCAAGATTTGTGCGGGCAACAACAACCAGCACATCTTCCATATCTACTTTATTTTCTAATATGTCTCGCATACAACGACTTAAACTTAATCCAATCTTCATACTTGACAGTCCTGTCCTGGTTGATAATATTCTACTAAATCTTCTACGTCTTTGGCAATGAACTTGCCGTCGATGACACGCATCACCACAGCACCACCACTGCTACGGATGTAAGCTCTACCGCCGTCAATCATGTTGCCATTTTCAAACGCACGATAGTCGTGATGGCTAACGCTGTATTGTAGTTCACCCGCATCGTTCTCTACCATGCCAAATTCAAACGTTTCTACCACGTCTGCATTGGTAATCATCATATGATCACGCATATGATCATAGTATAATCCAAAGTATCTATTGCCAAACTCAGGATGTGGTGTCTCTCTGTAGTACACATCCACAGGCGTATCGCTTGCTCGCAAGTCTGTTGTGCAGACGTAATTAACTTCAACACCGTCCTTTTCAGTATAGTGCTCTGTTACCTTTGCCACGTCAAACAGTGGCTCATGTTTGATATTCAATGTAGTGTTACCTCTTCAGTTGGATCAATACCAAAGTAATCTTTGCACAATTTTACAATTACTGCAGGAACTTGGTCTTCTTCTTCGCCTTGAGGAATAAACATTCCTTTAAGACTACCATCTTTGCCTATTATAATGCCCCAATCGTCATCTGTCAAGGCATCTTCAAAATTCACTACTCTCGGTTCTGTCATCTGCTTTCACCTTTTTGCTAATTGTTTTGTAGATGCCAGGATTCACTCGCAATACATGTGGCATCATTTCGTGTCTTATGTAGTTTCTAATATAACTTGTATCAGTATTACTTGTGTCTTCTACGTATTTAATGTTATTTAAGTCAGCCCACAGTTTAAAGTCACGTTTACGAGTTTGTCGGAATGGACGGACGACATTGCCTCTGGTGCGTGGTACAATTTTGCCTGTTCCATGCATTGAGCTCCATACCCATGTTTCTACACAATCCTCTAAATGGTGGCAAGTAATCACAGGTAGATGCGTGTCAGCAAACATGTCAATCCACTTGTATCTTTGTTCACGCCAGAAGTCTTCCTGACTCATCCCTTTTGGTCTATGTTGTCTGCTGATACCTCGTATTTGAAAGGGCAAGTCATACTCCGCAACATACTCACGCACACACAATTCTGCGGCTTTGCTATGTTCAGTACCATGATTAAAATGAAAAACTTCTACTTCATGATTACGCCGTAAGAAGTCAAGTGCGGCCATTGAGTCAACACCTCCACTGACGGCAATCATAATTTTACGAGGCAGTTTGCCTTGTAGTTTAATCATTAGGAAAAATGTGCTCCAAAAGTGTTGTCATATTTAGATCTATAAGTTGGAATTTTATCAAGATCACTACGTTCAAAAATTGTATATCTGTGATCAGGATAGTAAATGTTTATCCTAATAACAGCAGGATTTGTTTGCAAACTTTCATGTTCTACAAAACTATTCAATATTGTAATACTTTCGAAAGTATCAAATTCGTACAATTCTGTGCCGTATGCTGTGTCTTTGTCCACATTGTATTGACAGGCAAAAATTTTAAATTTGTCTTCAATTCTCTCTGCGTCAAAAGGTTTTTTTACTTCTATATTCCACAGCAATCTAACATCTGCTCCTGACTGAGATTGGCCGCGCATTCTGTTGTAGATACTATTTGCTTTTCCTACTTTAGAAAAGTCCTGCGGCAAGTATACATCATTATATCTAAAAAAACTTTTGTGCATATACAAGCAGGGATTTATACCGATGCCTTTGTCTAACTGAGTAGGCGTTACATCATAAAAATCCATATAGACTTTTTTCAAAGTCTCAACGTTCATACCTGGTTGCATGACTCTATACCTTATATAGTTTTACGTAATTTAATCTAGTTTCGTTTGCTTCAAAGAAGCGATTCTTTGTTTGTGATTTTACTTTGGCTTGTATGCGTTTCATTGTGCCTACAGGATGATCAAACTTATTCATAAATGAAACAAGATTACCATCAAGCACTGCGGTGTAGTTGTAGCTCTCCCATCGTTCACTGTAACGCTGGTCAAGGATTTTAATAACACCTTCTACCTTATCTTTTTCCTTGCCAAGATATTGGCTGTCGCGGTACTCTACACGAATCTCTTTTGTAAGATCATTTTCATGACGGTCACGTTTTACAAATTCTGGTATAAATGCAACACGACCAAGATTGTTAACACTTACAGTATCTTCTGAAACACTGTCAATCATGTCCTTTTTAAAGTCGTCAAGTTCACCAAGCCCTAACAGCACATAACGCTTCATCCATTTGCGAGCATCTTCTACTGCCTCAAAGTCTTCTGCTGTTGGTTGAAACATTTGAAAGTCATGATCTGTGTATTGTCCTGCCTTGGTTGCAAAATGAAACTTGACCATTTCTTTGTTAGAATGTTCAGTAGGTTTTTCTTCGCTGTATCTACGTGTATCTTTTTGATAACCTTTACGGATACGGTAAGCGGCAAATGCCACTGCTAGTGCTTCCTGTGTAGGGACTGTTTTCAGCGGTAATACTTTTGTTTTGAAGTGCATCATGTCTTTGCCTCTATGTGATTGCCTATTGTTTATATAAGATAACATCAACTAAAGTAAATGTCAACCATTCCTTTATAAAAAGTATCAAGTTCTTCTTTTGAACCCATATCGCTTTTAAATTGATTTGCTTTTCTGCATACAATTACATAGTTGCTGATTTCATCTTTACCACCCATAGATCTTGCAACTTTATGATCTACAGTAGGTTGATAAAATCCATCATAGTTATCAATATTAGGATTTGTTACTTTGTTAATTCCGCGGCCGTAATCTAGAGGTGTGCCAAAGATAGGACAAAAGTCTGGGGCAATTTTCGCAAGCTCAAATGGATCTCCTTCCCATTTCACTGAGTGTGCCCAAATTAGTTTCAAAAACTGATCTTGTTTAGTAGACTTTTTAAACATCTCAAAAAATGTTCCGTATGTACTAGCATCATCTTGTGGGTGAAATCTACGTGATGAGAGAGCCCGAAGGCCCTCTTCTCTAATAGTGACTAAGTCTGCCATTACATAAACTCCGCAAACTTATCATCTTCTATTTTGTGTGTTTCTTTTGTAGACTTCGAACCTGCGTGAGTAAATTCGGAAACTTTACCTTGTGCGTCAGTGAACACATATGGCATATCAATTTCAAACTCTGCTCCACCTTTAGTAGGAATAGGCAGTTTAATATCATAGCCTTTTTGTTTACCTGGTTGTGATCTAATATATGCTTCTCGATTATCTGCGAGAGATTTGATAGCTGCCGCAATCATTAAGCCACGATTCACACCTGCTGTGAACCGATGGTCTTTCCATTCTGTGTACTTGCCACCTTTTGTTTTTTCAGGATACTGATCGCGTATAGATTTTAGTACATCGCCCCAAACCTTACTACTTGAACTCCAACGCTCATTCATTACTTGACCAATCTTAATAAGAAGATCGTCTGTAACTTCTTTCTTAGGCATCTGACTAAACAGTTCAGTTAGACCCCAAACTGGAGCATGATCTACAGCTGAAAAGTGCCATGCGTTACGTACACATTTAAGTGCCATTTGGAATGCAAAGCGGTTAGCATAACTGTCTTTACAAAACTCTTTGAAATGCTTCTGCATATGAGCAGTATGTTTAGATTCTCCTGCACCAGGTGTTGCACTTTCAGGTACAAGTGTAATATTCACATCACTCAAAACCTTAGATAAATTGTATGCTGGTTGATCTTCTAGTTTGACGTCTAAACCTGCCTTAAGCATTTCCATTGCTCTGTTATTACGAACTTTTACATAGTCATAGTCTGTAATAGGAACAACATCTGCATTACAAGCCAAGAACTGGTTAAAGTCAATATAAGGCATGTCTTTCATACTAAAGCCTACGATAAGAGTTTTTACTCCGTGTAGTGCTAGTGCCATCGAACCTTGCATACCATCATTAAGAAACACACGTTCTTCGTCTGCAGCATAACGTCCTTTCGCACCAAACACAAGACTACTATCAAAGTTCATTGCAATCTCAAACATACGCCACAAGTAAATTACTCGTTGTGCTTTCATGTTCATAGCAACAAGACTTTGGTCTACAGCAAGTCCATTCATAACTGCTTCTTCTAAGTTGTATGCTTGAAGTTGCACACCGTACAATACAGGCTTACCTGTTTCAGTATCAATAATAGCATGTAGGGCATCAAGTGCCATTTTAAATGCTGTAACAAAGTCAACAGTACCCATTGACTCTAAGTTAAGAGCACCTTTGCTAACATTTAAGTTAGTAAGAGTTGCTCGTTTAATGAGGCTTAGTTTACGTTGATAGTCTTCAGGTTCAAGGAACTTAATAGGTGTCCGTTCTTCTTCAGGACCAAAGAAGATTGAAAGGTCTTCTCCGTAGGCGGATTTAATACTGTCAGCATATCCGAATTTAATTGATTGTTTCCAGTTGTCTACATAATTGAATAGACTTACATATGGTTCACGCATGTGTTTTCTCCTTTAGCGTCTTTTAAAATTACAGGAATCATAAATTCCATATACAACAGGCTCATCACAATTGATTTGTTGCCTCATTGTCTATATATAATACTATAGGTAAAATAAAATGTCAATAACTAAGTTATCCAAAATCAAATAAATTTTCAAATTCGTTATTCTTTTGTGTCATCGCACCATAATCAGTTGCTTCATGTACTTCTCGCGGAACAAACAATCTGTCCATATACTTTTTAATTTGTTGATGGCGCATGCCTATATCTTTGCCAAACCATAATCCTCGCTGATCTGCATTGGCAGGTTTGCGAACTGCACTTACACAAACATAATCTAATCCGTCAAAGAAATCGTACAACGATTGTGGCTCATATCCAAACAAGTTACACTGCTTGGGTACAATTTCTACTTGCACACTTGGTCTGTGTTTTCTTATAGTTCCTATTGCTCCTTGCATTACAAGAAGTTCACTACCTTCCACATCAATCTTAATAGCATCAACGTTGTCAAAGTCATAACTGTCTATTGTTCTTGCAGGCACAGGAACAAGTTGTTGACTTGCTCTTAATTTTATATTAGTGCTGTCTAGTAACACATGATTGTGTCCACCATGATCAGTATGATCTAGAATATCAATAGTTCCAGTATTCCGATTAGTAGCGGCAACTTTGTGTACTGTGATTTTTGCTTTTACATCCATAGATTGATACACGCCTTTGTAAGTGTACCATCCTGCTTTGTAATAAGGATCTCTTTTGAGATCGCCTTGTTCATCTGTTCCTTGCCAATAACTACCTTGTAATTTTTGCTTCTTAGCAATAGCAATATTTGCTTCTAGCATTTTAAGTGTAGTAGGTGTAGGTTCAAATGATTCTACATGTTCTGCAAATTCACTGTAGGCAATAGTATTGTTACCTACGTTTGCACCTACGTCAATTATACGTCTAGCATTAGGATAGATTGTTCTAATCAATCTAGCATTGTTGCCTTGATAGTAGATGTTATTTCCGCTAAACCTCGGTCCTTGCAAATTATCATGTGCAAGTAGCCAATAGCATCTACCAAACTTATTAATAACTAATCGGAAATTTGGATCTTGATATAATCCGCTTGACTCTTTAAAGCCAAAATTTTGTTCGAACTCAGATTCTGAGATTGTTGCTGTAATTTTCTGTGGCATGCTACTTCTCCTTATAACAGATTACCACAGTTATTTAAGTGTTTGTATTCTTTACTGATAAAAATGTGGTTATAACATATCATCTGCAATACCTAAATCAATAAGTTGTTTAGCAGTATAATATTGATCACTTGGATTTTTAATAAACTTGTTTCTAACTTCTTGAACACTCATGCCTGTTGCTTCTTTTAGAATTTGCAGACATCTCATTTCACAATTTTGATTTTCTTTCATCTGCGCTCTCATGTCATGCATTTTAGAATCCATGCTGTCAGAGTGTTGATGATTCATTATGCCTGTGTTCTTTCCAATGTATCTGTAACCTTGCGATCCACTTGCAAAAATCAAAAAGCCTGCACTCATTATAGCGCCAATGCCAACTGTACTAATATGATGATAACTGCTTTTCATTACATCTATAAGAGCAAACATTTCATACAAGTCACCACCAGTTGTGTTAATATAAAGTTCAAGTACACGTTTAGGTTTCTTTGTTAAGTTTGCACTTATGATCCACTTGATTGCTTCACTTACGTTCTCATTTGTAATCTCACCATGAAGATAATGTATGTCGTTATCAAGTAGCGATCTATCAATAGCTTCTACACTAGTCCAGTTTTCATATTTAGGCATAATTTTTTATAATTTTTACTCCTGTGTCCATTTGTATTTTGACAAATTGTTTTCTTCACAATAGCGAACAAACAAACCAGTTTCACGTCCATGGGCTTCTATTTCCCAAGGTAGATCCCAATAGTTTGTTTTTTTAGGATCAACTGTTTTGCCCATCCAACATCCATCAATGCTTGGATTTAATTCGCGTCTTGCATATTGTTTTACGTGTACCATTTCATGTGCCACAGTCTCTAGAAGTTTTCGTAGAGGTTGTTCACGATCTATCTCAATTTCAAATTCTCTATTATTATCCAGCTCTAAACAATAACCTAACGCACCATCTGGCTTGCAAAGATTAACAGTAATGTCTAGATTTTTCATGCGAGGCATTAGAGTCTTCGCACAAAACTCAACCATTTTTTGAGTGTGTAGTTTTTGAGACTTAGAACCACCTGTAACTGATACAATCATAGTACACCTTTATTAAGTTATAGTTAACTATAGCAGATAGTACGTACTATGTCAAGTCTTTTGGTTATCTTTCTCTACTTCTGTGATGATAATAGTGCCTTGATCGCCAACTTCTACTTTGATTTTGGTTCCTTCAGTCCAGCCTTTGGCTTTCATTATTTCATCAGGGATTTTCATGGTAATATTCTTTTTATCACCTGGAATATCTTGGAATATTTCTTCTGCTTTAAATGTTAATACTTTGTTGTTTTCCATACTGTATTTACTCCTTAGTTTCATATTTCCATGTCCGCGGCTACAATGTATCGATATTCTTTAGATGTTAGTATTCCTGGACGATGCCAAGTCTTTCCTGGAAAAATTATCCAGTTGCAACTTTTCATAGGTGCAAATTCATATTCATTAGATTCAGGACCTTTTGGTGCAAATTCCGTTCCTGATGTTGCAGGATCAGTGTCAATTGGCACATGTAAGTAGTAAACTCCACTTAATACAGTATTGCCATCACGTAGATGTTGATGCCAGTAGTTGTCTCTATTTTCCTGTGTGTCTACGTTGGTTTTGTATGCCCAACTTTTTACACTCTTAATTTGACGTTCTGTTTTCATGTAAGCAAAACAAGACCAGATAAAACTCATCTTAAGGTTTATCCAGTCTTCTGTGTTTAATCCGAATATGTTTATATTGGTCTGATAGGGAGGTGAGTTCTTCCAGTAATCACCACGTTCAATAACAGCATCGATATCACGTACCATGCGTTGTCTTGCTTGACTGCCTATTAGGTTACACCAATCGTAATATTCGTATTCTACCATTTACTTGCTCTGTAAATAAGAAACACAATTTTCAGGTGTAGTTTGCTCATAGGGATCGTCGTCTGTGCCTTCATTGTTGATGCCGGGCTCTTGCCACCATTTTTCAACAACTCCGTCATTAAGTACGCACATATAACGCCAACTACGATTACCAAACCCTAAGTGGTTTTTACCAATCAGCATACCCATATAGCGAGTAAAGTTACCAGAACCATCTGGAATTACTTTTACATTTTGTATGCCCGAATGTTTTGCCCAAGCGTTCATTACAAATGCATCATTTACTGAGATACAGTAAACTTCGTCGATATCTGTGTTGCGGATAGCATCATAATTTTCTTCAAAGCCTGGCAGTTGGTATGTTGAGCAGGTAGGTGTAAATGCACCTGGCAAACTAAACAACACTACTCTACGTCCTTTGAAAAGACTATCGCTGGTTACATCTTCCCAACGATATGGGTTGGGACCTTCAATATTTTCATCTCTAACTCTTGTGCGGAAAGTCACGCACGGCGGTCTAAAACCTTCAATCATAATTACTCCTATAGGTTATATTAAATAATAACATCATATATATGTTTGTCAACCACTTTATTAACCAAAGTTGACTAAATACTTATAGCAGAGCGTGAGGGCGTTTATGTTATGGAATTTTTAACTTTAGTAGGGGAAGTGGGCTTCCCTATAGCAGGGGCATTAGGTGCAGGATATTTTGTGTTTCTTACACTAAAATTTATTCTGGCTGGTGTAACTGGATCGGTTAACGGACTAAAAAATATAATTTCAGCATTAGACAATCGTGTACAAACTATGAACAATGACTTGGTAAAGGTTGATGCCTTGCTCAGTTATGTTTTAAATGTACGCCCAAATATAGATCGCATTGCGGCTAACGAGGGCAAGGAGGACGCAAGACGTGACTGATGAATTAGTACAAGCAATTAATCAGTACGGTTTTCCTATAATAGCCGCAATAGGATTGGGCTACTTTGTTTTTTATGTATGGAAGTGGGTAACTACAGAAATACAACCTAAAATAGGTGAAGCCAGCAGCACCTTAATCGTGCTGGTAGATCGTATTCGTATGCTTGACAACGATATGATAAGGCTAAACACTAAACTCTCAATGGTACTTGAATACAGGGCAAAATTAAATCCACAAAGGCAAGATGAACTACAAAGACTTGTTGATGAATATCGTTCAACAGCAGAAGGCTTTGATTCTACAGGAGATAACAAAAATGGAAAATAAATGTAAAACCTGCGGTCATGATTGCCATTGTGGCAAAGACTGCCCTAAGTGTGCAAACGATGTTTGCTATGAGTGTAAGTGTAATGAGTCAGACAGCAAATGAAGATATAGCCTGGCAGCAGTTTAGGCGCACACCAGGCATGAAACAACTTTATTCTCATTGTGACATGTTTGCAGCATTTGGTGTTGGACTTTCAGTTGGATTTTTAATGGGCTTAACTATTACGTTAATAGTTATAAAATAATTTATTTTGATGATGCTATAAACACACCGTTCCAGTCTTTAGGCAGATTTTGTGTTTTCATATATTCACAGCGTTCAATCCACATTTTATAATATGCGTCCATCTTGTGATCGAAATGTCCTTTAAGCATTTTACATTTAGCGATAGCGTCATCAAATCTTTGAGCACTATAGTCTTCGTGCATTTGTGCGTGTTTTTGTTGTGCTTTTTTCCAAGCTGGACCTACGTCATCTAAAACCGTATAAATGCTTAGTCCTATGCTTTTACCTTTTACTTGTAAATCGTCAACTTTAAGGTAGAAAAAGTTGTCTTTAGTTGCTTTGTATGTAGCTTCACCAATTAGAAGCAAGCATCCATACTCCTTACACTTGCTTTCTATTCGAGCCGCTGTACTTACAGCATCCCCGAGAACATCATAACTATGTCTGGCTGTTGACCCCATTTCACCAAGATAGCCAAGACCAGTATTAATACCGGCACCCATACCAATGGGTGGTCTGCCTTCACTTGTAATTTTTTCATTAAACTTCTCCACTGCTTTTAACATGTTCAATCCTGTTTCAACTGCTGTTCTAGGATGGTGCGGATCATCAATTGGGGCATTGTGTATGTGCATACTTGCGTCACCTATGTATTTGATTATCATTCCATCTGCGTCAAGCACAGGTTGTGTAATGGCATCCATATAGCCATTCATTAATTTAGTTAGGCCTTTTACATCATCTCCAAATGATTCGCCCAATGGTGTAAAACCTCTCAAATCTGAGAACAATATCGAAACTTCTCGTTTCATTCCTTCCTTGATAAGTGCAGGGTTTTCCTGTAGCAATCGAACCACTGTCGGTGAAGCATAGCCTGCGAACTGTTTTTTAATCTTTTGTTTTTCAAAGAATTCTAGTACGAATCTTGCAAATACTGCATGCAATCCTACAACGAAAACTGTTGCTAGGGGCATTGTGACATCAAGTAGATACAAATAGTTTTGCCACGCATACAAAGCGCCATATCCAAGTCCTCCCACAAACACAACTACAGCTGATCCTGCCAACCAATAAGGTGCGAATCGTCCCAACAAAACAAGAGCTATGCCCAATACAAAGGTCGCGGTTAATTCAGCAAGAAATGCCCAATAGGGCCTCTGGATCTGGTCTCCGTCTATCACTGTTTGTAGTGAGACTGCCGCGGGCATATAGTTGTACTGTGGTCCAGTAGGACTTGCAATCATGCCGCCAATGCCTTCTGCTGTTGTGCCTATGATTACTGTTCGACCTTGTACTATGCTAAGATCTTGATTTGCTAATGAAACAGTTTCAAACTGTTT
>JGI10211J34971_10003721_pt1 | contig 12164 bp, 5 predicted proteins | sample Etolagsediment_FD_34971 | JGI IMG/M metagenome (IMG submission 34971) | reverse complement strand
ATAAAAAAGCCATCATCTGTCACTTTTTTGAAATTATCGGAATTAAATAGAGGATGATGCAGTAGCGGCAGCCGGTTGAAATGAAACATCCCGAAAACAGCAGCTCCGGCGCCAGCCAGAACCATGAGCCCGAAGGTGACAACAACAAAAGCCTGCCAGCTGAAAAAGGGTTTTCCGGCAATGACCATGGGATAGGCAATGGTACTGGACCAATATTGCAGTCCGAATCCAGCAATGGCACCCAGCAAGGCGCAGATTCCAATGACGTAACCCAGGCGGCTTCTTTTCAGCCCCATTGCTTTATCCATCCCGTGAATAGGAAATGGAGAGTGACAGTCAAAATGTTCATATCCACCGTCGCGCATCTGCTCTGCGGCCTGCATTAAATCTGCTGGAGAGGCAAATTCAGCCAGCAACCCATATACTTTTTCAGGAGTACTCACAATTCTGTTTCCCCGTGTGATGGGTGGTGATGCGGATTTGCTTCCGGCAGAACGCCTTTCACTTCAGCAATAGAAACCATGGGGAGAAATCTCAGGAAGACCAGGAAGAAAGTGAAAAACAGACCGAAGGTCCCCACAAAAGTGAAAATATCCACCCAGGTTGGCGAATAGTAGTCCCAGCTGGAGGGTAAAAAATCGCGCGAAAGTGAGGTGACGGTAATGACAAATCGTTCAAACCACATACCTACATTCACCAGAATGGAGGTGACGAACAGAATTTTCACATTCTGACGCACTTTACGGAACCAGTACAATTGGGGAATCAGGACATTGCAACTGACCATGATCCAATACGCCCAGGCATAGGGTCCTATTGCCCGGTTGATAAAAGTGAATGCCTCGTAGGAATTGCCACTGTACCAGGCCACAAAAAACTCCATCGCATAGGCATAACCCACCATCATGCCGGTAACAAGCATGATCTTTGACATCTTGTCCAGGTGATTATCAGTGATAAAATCGCGGATGCCGAAAATTTCCCGGGCGATAATGGCCAGGGTCATAACCATGGCAAATCCGGAAAAAATGGCACCGGCAACAAAGTAGGGCGGAAAGATGGTGGTATGCCATCCGGGAATTACGGAAGTAGCAAAGTCCGTACTCACCACGCTGTGTACCGACAGAACCAGCGGAGTTGCCAGACCTGCCAAAAGCAGATATGCCAGCTCATAATTTTGCCAGTGTCGATTTCCTCCCCGCCAACCCAGTGACAGAATGCCGAAGATCAATTGACGAGCCCGGGTCTTGGCACGATCGCGCAAGGAGGCCAGATCGGGAATCAATCCGGTATACCAGAACAGCAAAGAAACGGTGAAGTAGATGGTGACGGCGAACACATCCCATAGTAATGGACTGCGGAAATTGGGCCACATATCCATCTGATTCGGAACAGGAAAAATATAGTACAGCAACCAGATGCGACCGACGTGAATAGTGGGAAAAACCAGGGCACAGATCACTGCAAACAGAGTCATGGCCTCCGCAAAGCGGTTAATGGATGTACGCCACTTTTGTCGAAATAGAAACAGGACCGCGGAAATGAGTGTGCCGGCATGGCCGATACCAACCCAGAACACAAAGTTGACAATTGCCCAACCCCAGCCGACAGGATTATTCAGTCCCCAGACTCCCGTCCCTTCCCAGACCAGGTAGCCAATGAGCCCGATCAGTAGAAAAGTGAGAGACAAGGCAGCACTGAAAACGATCACCCAGCCTTTGGGAGCCGGTCCCTCCACAATACCGCTGATTTTCTCGGTAATTGAATGGAATCCGTGACCCCCAGAAATCAGCGGCGGATTCAAGGCACCGCTGGCTGCAACGTGAGCAGAATCGCGCTGTGGATGTCCGGGATTAATGGTCATGATGTTTATTTTCTGATTTCGCTGACGTCTTCATTTCCTCAAAGGGATTGCGCAATTTGGCCAGATAACTGGTTCGCGGTTGGACATTCAATTCAGCCAGTAATTCATAATTCAGATTCTGCATTTTCAATTGTGAAACTTTGCTGTCTGGATCATTCAGATTTCCAAAGACAATGGCATCGGTGGGACAGGTTTGTTGGCAAGCGGAAACCACGTCACCATCCTTCAACTCGCGGCCTTCATTTTTTGCAACAATTTTACTGCGGCTGATGCGCTGAACACAGTAGGTGCATTTTTCCATCACCCCCCGAAACCGCATCGTCACATCCGGATTCATAGCCATCTGTACGATTTCAGGGAGTTCCTTGGTGTAGTTGAAAAAGTTAAATCGGCGCACTTTATAAGGACAGTTATTAGCGCAGTAGCGGGTGCCGATACAGCGGTTGTACACCATCGTATTCAGCCCCTCTTCATCGTGGACTGTGGCCGCAACGGGACAAACACCTTCGCAGGGAGCATTTTCACAGTGCTGACAGCCGACAGGTTGGAAGACAACTTCAGGATCTTCCTGTGAGCCGCTGAAATAACGATCCAGTCGTATCCAATGCATTTCCCGACCGCGGGACACTTCTTCCTTGCCCACTACAGGGATATTATTCTCACTCTGGCAGGCGATTGAGCAGGCACTGCAGCCAGTACATACATTGAGGTCAATCGCCATCCCCCATTGATAGCCCTCGTCATAATTCTGTTCTTCAAACAGCGATTCCAGAGGTGGATGCTCTACCCGTTCCCGGGCAAAGTTGGGATGTTTTGTATACTCTGACAGGGTCGCCTCACGAACAATCATGGGCAGCCGATCCTGGATAGCCTGGCGCGCCAGCTGTTCTTCATCGAGACCATGATGATCCTGAGTGCAGGCCAGCTTGCCTTTGCGGCCGGTGACAGCAACTTTTACTTCACTGGCAAAATAGAGACCATCTGACCGCCGCAGGGGATAGACATCGGTGCCGGAGCCCTGAGCAATACGTCCCAGATTTCTGCGACCATACCCAAGCTCCAGGACAATGGTGTCTGAAGCCAGCCCGGGTTGGATCCACACCGGGAGTTCCACAGTGGCGTCATGGTGAGATATGGCGATGATATCTTCGTTTTTCACACCCAGTTTTTGAGCTGTCTCAGGACTGACCAAAGCCGCATTATCCCAAGTGAGTTTGGTCATGGGATCAGGATTTTCCTGAAGCCAGCCGTTGTTGGCATAACGTCCATCATAAAGCGATGCAGATGGCTGAAAATAAATTTCCAGACCGTGATCGGGGGGCTGGGCACATTTTGAAAAGGCTTCCTTTACCGCATCTGGCCGTAACTCAACCGAATAGGATTTAACAGCTGATTCAGGGAATACTCCGTCATGCACCACTCGTCTCCACGCCTTATCAAAGGACTCACCTTTCAGCCGTTTGCGCCAAGACTCGCGGACCAGTTCGTAACCCGTTTTTTCTACACCTGTAACCAACAGGTTTATCAGCTCAATTTTAGATTTGGATCCAAACAAGGGCTTGATCAGCGGCTGAGTAATGGCCAGAGTTCCATTTAACGAACTGGTGTCTCCCCAGCATTCAAGAAAATGGGCAGTAGGGATATGCCAGTGACACTGCTGTCCACTTTCGTCGCGATGACTGCCCACATGGATAGTATTGGGTACAGATGAAAGCAACTCAGCAAATTTCAATTCTGCCGGAGCAGTATACACAGGATTGGATCCTAACAGAATTAAAGTATCTATTTTCCCTTCGCGCAGTGATTCTGTCAAGGATAGCAAATGATCTGAAGCGGGGATAGATGACTTGGAGTCATGTATATATTTCAAAGTGGATATACCGTGGCCGCGGGACAGTCCTTCATTTACAGCCGCGGCCAGGGTATGCACAGCGGGTGGCTGGCTTCGGCCAACCTTAATCAGGCTGCCATCGATATTCGAGAGAAGGTCTTTAGTCAGCGCATCTAAAAAATGATCGTCAAAATGGGTGGATATCTCCCCATCGGGTATCACAGGCAGATCCAGACCTTGTTTCTTCAACCTCATTGTCAAGGCTGCCAGGAACGGTCCAATTTGACTGGCCGGGATAGCCAGCCGATGATCGGCCATGGCTCCGGTGAGGGAATAGCCGCTTTCCACCACGAACAGTCGATTCATGTGTTTGACGGGATCAATATTGCGGCGTCTGGCGGCAAACAGACGAGAATTGCGTAAGGCGGCGGTACCGGTGTTCAGGAAGTCGTCATCGAGGGAAAGAATTCGTTGGGCGCGATCGAATCTTGCCTCCGGGAGCAGGCGATTGCCATAAGCCTCGAACATCCCCTGCAGAATATTGTCATCATTCACTGGTTCCCAAGTAGCCCAGATCGCCTGGGGAAATTGGATCATGAATTCAGCAACAAGGCGCTGTTCAGTGGGACCATTAACAGCACCGGAAAGAATAGCGAGTCGGGCACCCTTATCTGTCAGGTGATCTTCGCGCAACCCTCGCCAATGGTGTACGAAATCCGCCCAGCGAAAAGGTAAATCTCCCCTCAGCACTACCTGGGAGCGATCAGGATCATATAGATTCAGGATTTCCGCCTGGATTTGAGCACTGGCAGAACCCAGAGTGCTGGGATGTTGGGGATTGCCCTCAATCTTGGTGGGACGACCTTCGTGACTCTCTACTACAAGACCAAATGCGTCATGGCCAAATGGCATGCTGGTGGCAAAATGTTTAGGGATACCGGGAATAATCGATTCAGGAGCCACACTGTAGGGGATGATTTTTTCCACAGGCCTGCGACAACTGGTAAGTCCTGCCAGAGCCAGTGATGCTCCCATTAGATTCAGGAATTTGCGTCGATCAAGTTTTTGTCCCAGTTCAAGGGTACCTTCCGGGAATTCACGCTGAACCAGCTCATTGTATTCGGCACTGCCGACAAAATGATCCAGGCTGCGCCAATATTGACGCCCACCCTGTGTAGATGACCCTGTATCCCGTTTCTTCATCGATGACATCCTGAACAGTCGGTGGGAGGGGTTATATTGCGGGTGGCCATGGTCTGCAGAGCAAAAGTAGCTTGATCAGGACCGGGCTCCCAGGCCAGATGGGTCACTTCAGATACAGGACGCAGGTGAGGTGCGGGATCGCGATGGCATTCCAGGCACCAGCCCATGCTCAATCGCTCCACCTGCATGATTTCTTCCATTTGATCAACGCGACCATGACAGCTTCGGCAGCTCACCCCCACTTTGACGTGGGCACTGTGGTTAAAATAGGCGTAATCCGGTGTTTTGTGCACCCTGACCCAAGGCATGGGAAACCCGCTTTTCCACCTGTCCCGAACCAGCTGTAATTTTTCACTGTCCGTTTTAATCAGCGCATGACAGTTCATACAGGTTTGCGTTGGGGGCACTGTAGCTTTTGGCCCCACTTCCACACCCACATGGCAATAGCGGCAATCGATGCCCAGATCACCTGCGTGCAGCTTATGACTGTACGGAACGGGTTGTTTGGGGCGGTAGCCCACATCAGTGAATTCAGGGGAGCCCCAATAGGTAAAAAAGAAAACAAGGAAAATTAGCCCCGCTGCTAGAATACCGCCGATGATAAATGGAACAGGATTAGCCCATTTTGGGAATATCTGTGCCGTGGTACTGCTTCCTTACCTGAGTTGCTGAGTTATCCAGAGGTTGTAGGTAATAACACTGAAAATTTTTCGAAAAGCATAAGATAAAAAGTATATAGTAAATATTATATAAAGCTATAATTAGTTTTGATACAGAATTTCTGTACCAGGCGATTTCTAAATGAATCAGGGCGAAAAATTAGCACCCTGGTTAGGATAATGACAAATGAGTTTCATCGAATTGACAGTTATCTCACCATTGACCCGCCAAACGCATCCGCTTATTTAAAGCATCGGATCATGCTGGCGGATGCTTTAAATAAGCGGATGCGTTAGAATCCCTTTAGTATATAGTACTAAGACTAAGTATAGTAAGCCTGTATTATTCACTATACTTTGTGATGAGATGATGCAGATGGTTGATTATGCAAGCAGAATTGACCAGACTTGTCCGTCCTCTGACGGATCCATCTTCGTATTAAATTTCTCGTGAATAATGCAGGTAAGGAACTCAAACTAAAAAAAACCACACAATAGCAACATGAAGTAATAACGATTAAATTTTACACTTGGATATGAGTCAGTATGTCCATAAAAAAGACCTTCGGAATTTTATACTCGATAGCAATACGGTTTTGAAGGTCGGTTTTTAGGGGCATTAATTATAGCTTTGGCACAAGGCAAGAATCATGAGAATCCTCCACACATCGGACTGGCACCTGGGCCGGTCGCTTTATGGCAAGAAACGATATCACGAATTCGCAGCCTTTCTTGATTGGCTTGCTGATACCATCGCCGCTGAGAAAATTGACGCGCTTCTGGTAGCCGGAGATATTTTTGATAACAGTACACCCAGTAATCGATCACAGGAATTGTATTACCGCTTCCTGTGTAAAGTAGCCAATTCCAATTGTCGACATATTGTGATCATTGCCGGAAACCACGACTCACCCACTTTTCTGAATGCCCCTAGAGAACTCTTGCGCAGCCTGAATGTCCATGTTGTCGGAGCAATATCAGAGAGAGCGGAGGATGAAGTTATCGTATTAAAAGCTGATCCAAACGTCCCGGAAGCCATAGTCTGTGCTGTACCATATCTGCGGGACAGGGATATCCGCTCAGTTGATCCAGGTGAAAAAATAGCAGATAAAAACTCGAAACTCATCGAAGGACTTCATAAACACTATACTGAAGTATGCGCCATCGCGGAGCTGAAACAGGAAAAATATCGCGAACGATATCCCCTTTTGGATGTGCCTATGATTGCTATGGGACATCTTTTTACTGCTGGCGGGAAAACCATCGATGGCGATGGAGTGCGAGAGCTGTATATCGGGTCCTTGGCTCATATTGGGGTAAACCTGTTTCCACCAACTATCGACTATTTTGCTCTTGGCCATCTCCATGTTCCCCAGACCGTGGGAAATGCCGAACACATCCGCTATTCCGGTTCTCCAATTCCCATGGGTTACGGTGAGGCAAATCAGGATAAAAAAGTGGTCGTCGTTGAATTCCGAGGCAAAACGACAACCATCCGGGAAGTCTCGGTACCCTGCTTTCAACCATTGGTCAGGATCGCCGGTTCACTTGAAGAAATCCTCCAGGTCATTGAGCAATTAAAAAGCACAAACAGCAATGCCTGGCTGGAAATTGAATACACCAGGAGCAATATCATCGTTAACCTGCGAGAGCAGTTGGCTGAATCACTGACTGACACAGCGATGGATATCCAGCGCATAAAGAACAAGAGGATTACCGACCGGATTATCACCAGCATCCACGGCAATGAAACCCTTGATGATCTGGATGTATATGATGTTTTTGAGCGCTGTTTGGATTCCTTTGAAGTGCCGCCTGAAGACCGACCCGATATGACCTTGGCCTACCAGGAAATTATACAGGATCTCTTTGAGGAGGATAAAAATGCCTGATGCCTCCATAAAATCGACCCAATTTTTCCTTTCTTTGAATATGGAAAATACAAATTCGTTCAGAATCCGCTCACGAAGGGATTGGCTGTGAAAATTCTTGAGCTCAGGTTTCAAAATCTTAATTCTCTGTATGGCGAGTGGGCCATTGATTTTTCAGCGCCGGAATATCTTTCGGATGGCATTTTTGCCCTGACCGGACCCACAGGTGCCGGAAAATCTACCATTCTGGACGCAATTTGCCTGGCTCTCTATGGTTCAACACCCCGACTCGGTAAAATAACCAAGAGTGGAAATGAGATCGTGTCCCGGCAGACCGGGGAATGCTATGCCGAGGTTCTATTTGAATCACAAGCCGGAAAATTTAGATGTCATTGGAGCCAACACAGAGCGCGAAGAAAACCTGGCGGAAAACTCGCCGATTCCAAGCATGAAATTGCTGATGCCTGCACTGGTCAAATCCTGGAGTCAAAAAAGCGTGATGTGGCGAATGTTATTGAGCAAAAGACCGGGATGGATTTCGATCGATTCACCCGCTCTATCCTTTTGGCGCAGGGAGGCTTTGATACATTCCTGAAGGCGGATGTGGAACAGAAATCCCGAATTCTTGAGCAGATTACAGGGAGCGAAATCTATACAGAAATTTCCAAGCGGGTGCATGAACGACAACGTGTTGAACACGAAAACCTGGATTTACTCCTGGCGGAAACATCCGGGATTGCAATCCTTACCGCTGAACAGGAAGCGGATGTCAGGCAGGAACTTGCTGGATTGACGAAAACCGAAGCAGAAAAAACAAACCGGATGCAGGAAATAGAAAATGGTATCCAATGGCTCACGTGTATTCAGACCCTTCGCAGGGAGCTTTCCGCACTTGCTGCTGCTGAAGTACATCTGAACACCGCCCTTGAAGCCTTCAGGCCGGAACGTGTGAGGCTTGAGCATGCCCAGAAAGCTGCGCAGTTGGATGGCCCCTATGCACAACTCAGTTCGGCCCGCAAGCAAAGGGATGAGAATCAGGCTGCTCTGAAAAACGAAAATGCCAAACTCCCTGAGGCCAACAGCTCTGTTATTCAAAAAGAAGCTCTGTTGAAAGAAGCAGAACTGGTTACAATCCAAGCCCGAGAGGAACAGAAATCCCTCCTGACACTGATTCAGCAGGTACGCACCCTGGACCAACAATTGACGGATAAAAAGAAGTTGATGGATGCTGGCGAAGATGAGTGCAGGAAAATCAACTCACAGGTTGAAAGGGACACCATACTGCTGGGAGAAACAAAACAAAAACTCGAAATAGCTCAGAATGACCTGCAGCTTGTTCAAGAATATCTAAAGGTAAATGCCAGGGACGAATCACTGGTCGGTGGGCTTGCTGGTATTGAAGAAAAGTTGCAGCATCTGTCATCTGTTCAGCAGGATTTAACAGAAAAAAATGAAGCCCAATCTGTGGATCAAAAGCAGCTGAGTTCCGCTGCAAAAACTCTGGCAGCAAGAAGGGGTGAACTCACTTCCCTCAAACAGGAATTGACCAATGTCCTGCAGCAGATTAACCTTGAAAATACTGGTTTAAACCACCTTTTGGGGGACCGACTCCTGCGCGAATACCGAATAGAGAAAGAAACTCTATTGCGGGAAATGGCCCTGTTTAAAAAAATAGCTGATCTTGAATCAGAGAGAATCAAATTGGAAGATGGCCAGCCATGTCCTCTGTGTGGATCGGAAATACATCCCTATGCAGAAGGTAATGTGCCAGAGGTCGATGAAACGGAAACCAAAATTAATACTCTGGATGAATTGATCAACAAAGCCGAACAGTTAGAGTCGAATATTCAAAAGATGGAGATTTCCGCCAAGGGTCTTCAAGCCAAGGTTACTTCCGCCGAAAAGCTGGTGACAGAGGCGGAAAATGACCAGCAGAATTTAGAGAAGAGTCTGATTCATATCGCTAATGATCTGACTCGAATTGAAAAGCGTTTTGCTGATTTAAAGGATTCGATAAGGGGAAATCTGGAACCTCTCGGTATTCAGGAACTACCCGATTTTGATTTAAATGCTCTTCTTGAATCATTGAAAAACCGCCTTAAAACCTGGCAGGATTGGCAGCAAAAAAAAGGAGATTCTGAAAAGGAAATCTCTAAGCTGCAAAGTGAACTGAATACACTCACTGTTATTTTTGAGACGCATAATAAAACCTTGGGAGAAAAACAGAAAACCCTGGGTGACCTCAGAGAGGATTATGAAAAGCATAACTCTGAACGCCATAATCTTTTTGGAATTAAAAATCCAGATAAAGAGGAGCAGCGTATTGCAAACACTCTATCTGCTGCAGAGCAAGCAGAAAAAACACTTCGTACTGCCAGGGAGGAAGCCCAAGAGCTGTTGCATTCAATAACGGTGCGCGCCGCCTCATTGCAGGAACAAATTGCAAACGGGACCTCCGAATTACAAACAATGGAGAACGACTTTGTCCAGACATTGAATACGGCTGGTTTTATCGATGAACAGACATTCATTGCTCAGAGTCTACTCCCTGAAGAACGGGAAAGACTCACTGACAAGGCGCAGGAGCTCAACAACCAGAAAACAAGTCTCCAGACCCAAAAACAGGATCGTCAGAATCGGCTGACAAAGGAACTGGAAAAACGGATAACGGATGCGGAAATTGATGAGTTGGAACCGGCACGTATTGTGCTCCGCGAATCATTGAATCAGGTTCGAAATGATATTGCCGCTTTGACGCATAACTTGTCCGCAAACGATAAAGCCAAAGAGACAATCAGAGAAAAGCAGTCTTTGATTGATGCCCAGAAGAAAGAATGCAATCGCTGGGAAAAGCTTCATCGTTTGATTGGATCCGCCGACGGGAAAAAATTCAGGAATTTTGCTCAAGGTCTCACCTTTGAAATGATGGTGTCCCAGGCCAATAAACAGCTCGAGAGCATGAGCGATCGTTATTTACTCATTCGAGATGATCAACAACCGCTTGAGCTCAATGTCATTGATCATTATCAAGCGGGAGAAATCCGATCTGTCAAAAACCTGAGCGGCGGTGAAAGTTTTATTATCAGCTTATCCCTCGCCCTGGGATTATCAAATATGGCCAGTCGCAAGGTCAAGGTGGATTCCCTGTTTCTTGATGAAGGATTTGGGACATTGGATGAAGAATCGCTGGAAACGGCTCTGGATACTTTGGCGAGCTTACACCAGGATGGCAAATTGATCGGGATTATTTCTCATGTTCAGGTAATAAAGGAGAGAATCAGCACTCAAATCAACATAACCAGTTTAAACAATGGCAAAAGCACAATGACCGGTCCAGGGTGCAGTGCGATGCATTGATTGCGGCCAGGGCCCCGCTGTAGACAATACCATCAGAATGACTTTGCTCATTCAACAGGATCAGTGAGGAATGCTTAAAGCTGCCAGTTGACCTTACCAAGCTTGCCTGGGCTGACTCCCTGGATGACAAAAACCAGCCGACATTCCTCCCAATTCGCAAAACGACCGCTCATTTGATTTTAAATCCGTAAAAACGTCAGTTCAGACAGGAAACAATGACAGACTCCAATATTCCGGCAATAAAATTGCTGGGTAGACGTCGTTTGTATTCACCCCAATTTTGTCGATATTTGACTGCAGGCGTCAGGATAAAAGGAGAGAACATGGCCAAGAAAGCATCGCGTACCGAGACTTTTACTTATCAAACAGAAATCAGAAAGCTACTGGATATTGTCATCCATTCGCTTTATACCAATCGGGAAATCTTTATACGTGAATTGATTTCCAATGCGGCCGATGCCCTGGAGAAAATGCGTCATGTCACCCTCACCCAGGAAAATTATGTGGAAAAAGATCTGCCCCTGGAAATTGGAATTGAGGTGAGTAAAGATGCCAAGACCCTCACCATCAGTGATACGGGCGTGGGTATGACCAAGGATGAATTGATCGAAAATCTGGGCACTATTGCTCACTCCGGCACCCAGGAATTTCTCGAGAAGCTGGCTGAGGCCAAAGAAGTGCCCTCGCAATTGATCGGACAGTTCGGGGTGGGATTCTATTCCTCATTCATGGCCGCCAAACGGGTGAAAGTGATTACCCGCTCCTACAAACCCGGCTCCAAAGGCTGGTTGTGGCAATCGGACGACGTGAGTGATTTTACCATCGAACCAGAAGAAGGAATCCAGCGTGGAACTCGCATTGTGCTTGAATTAAATGAAGAAGCGGAACAGTATGCCGACGAAGATCAGGTGAAAAACATCATCAAGCAGTATTCCAATTTTGTGCCGTTTTCAATCAAGGTCGGTGAGGAAACCGTCAATACAATCCAAGCCACCTGGGTAAAGAATCCAAAAGAGATTGAGGACAGTGAGTACACCGAATTTTATAAATTCATCGCCAATGCCCAATCGGATCCCCGCTATCATTTGCATCTGAGCGCCGATGCACCAATCCAGCTCAATTCACTGGTATTCATTCCCAAAGAAAACATGGAATCCTTCGGTTTCTCTCGTCTGGAACCCGGTGTGGCGCTGTACTGCAACAAGATCCTCATCGATTCCCAGCCCAAGGACTTGCTTCCCGATTATCTGCGCTTTGTTCGTGGTGTTGTGGATTCAGAGGATCTGCCCCTGAATATCTCGCGGGAAACCCTCCAGGACAATCGGATTGTGCGAAAAATCTCCAAATTTCTCACCAAACGAATCATCAGTTTTCTCCAG
>JGI10211J34971_10003718_pt1 | contig 12173 bp, 15 predicted proteins | sample Etolagsediment_FD_34971 | JGI IMG/M metagenome (IMG submission 34971) | reverse complement strand
TAACAAATTTGCAAATTCTTTTAAAAAACTCTTGACAAAATAAAAAATGGCTGCTATAATTCCGCCACTTAAAAGCAAAAGAGCATTTTATCTTTTGAAGTACTTACCTTGATAGAGATATCAAAAACATGCGAGTGTGGCGGAATAGGTAGACGCGTTGGACTTAAAATCCAATTCCGGTTTCGGAGTGTCGGTTCAATTCCGACCATTCGCACCATTATATTGTAGAGAGTTGGCTGAGTTGGTCGAAAGCACCGGTTTTGAAAACCGGCGAGGGTCACACCTCCAGCGGTTCGAATCCGCTACTCTCTGCCATTTAGAAACCCAATGAATAAGCTTGATTGAGCTAATCCATTGGGTTTTTTTATTTCCTTAAGTTTTGTATGGGTGTTCACTTGGGTGTTCAGTTTATCATTTAAACTACATAATTTCATATTAAATACTTGATCACATAAAAATTAATCACACTCCCAAACAAAACCTCAATAGCTCTTTTTAATGCTCTTGTTTCAGCTCTAGCATTCATAAAGTGCAAAGATCTAGTACCTTTTAGTTCATTCATCTCACATATACCCATAGAATCAGTAGATCTTGTAATTGAACCAGTTGATATAGTGAGTACTCCAGTTACAGATGCAAATGTATCTGTAAGTTGTTTATCTTTTATCTCCCAAGTATATGAGATAGGAAGTGAACTAAGTATTTTTATAAGACCATCTCTTTTAGCTTCCCATGTACCATTTATAAGCACAAAATCATTAGGGCTTAATAGTGATAGTGCTTTTATCTTTGTTTGCTTTATAGTATCTGCATCATCGGAGCTACTAGAGAGAAGTATCTCCCCAGTAGTATTATCTATATCTAAAATATCTTTAGTCATCTATCATCTCCTTTAATAGTTTTGGGTTAAATGTAGTATCTAGTTCTACATCTATTCCATATTCTCTTACTACACTTTGTAGATCTTCAATCGTAAAGTATGTAAGCTGTTGCTCTGGTAGTATCATCCCAAAGAATAGCCTTTGGTGTTGGCTGTATTCAAGTATGAGCCAAGACCAATCTGAATCTTCTACTATATATCGTCCATATACTGTTGGGTTAGTTTTGTATTGTTGCTCGTATAGATATGGGATGTCTATGTTAAAATTTGTAGAGATATGCATGGTTATATCCTTAAGCTACATCAGCGATATTATCACTGTTATAATTTGTACTATTTACTGATCTTCGTTTGTTTACTTTTAGTTTTGAAGGTTTTGATATAGTTGTATCTTCTATAAAAGTATTTGATTCTATAAACTCTTTATATTCACCTCTCTCATAATAGTTTTTAAGTAGATCCATATCTACTACCTTTTTATAGATACCTCCATCTATAAGTGCTTGTTCATTTGTAACTGTTACTGATCTTTTTGTTGTTGATGCTGCTTTTGTAAGTGTTATAGAACTTATCCCATTACCTTCAATCTTTGATATACCATAGGATTCAAATACCTCTGCACCAACGCTTAGAGCTATATCTTTAGCACTTTTGAGTTTAGCTTTATACTCTTTTAGCTGATTCATCTCTTCATCAATCATTTTGATCTTCTCATCAATTGAGTTGATACTGTAGCCTATGTAGTCACACTTTGACTGATAAGGTTTGTTTGATTCAAGAAGAGTTTTTATCTCCTCTTGAAGCCACTGTTTTGTAGATTCATTAACATCCTGTACCGCTTTTTCTAGTCTATATCTTTGTAGTTTTTCCATTTTTTATCCCTTATTTTTGTTGATATTGTTTCTTATATGATTCAAGCTTTTGTTTGTACTGCTGGTTTCGTTGTTCCCATTCATTTGAGAATAGAATTTTAAGAACTTTTGACTCTTGTGCTTTATTGTCTTTGGTAGATTTCATCTTTATGCCCCAACTGGACTTCCATAATCAATATTATTTACCGATTGTGGTTTATAGTGGATATCCCAGTGCTTATTGGCTACTTTAATATTCCCACCACTTGTAAGCTTCATCATCTCTTCTAATATGCTTTTAAAGCTTTTACCATTTATCTTATTGCCGTTGGGTCTTGTAGCTGTATTTCTCATGCTGATCTCCTTGTAGTTGTTTCAGTTGTATTTATTGCACTCTTTGGTACACTTGTACTTATGTTTTTAGTTGGGGCTATTTGACTATGGCAGTAGTCTTGCTCCATTATATTTATATCGCTTTCACTCAATCTTGGTTCTGGATTTAACACATCATAGATATGATCCATAAATTTATAGTAGTACTCTTGTTGTACCTCTTCTTGTCGTTGTAGTTGATCTTTTATTTTTGACATTGCTTTATTCTCCTCATTTATTTGGGATAGTTTGTTTGCTAACATTAGCACCAGTAGTTTGATTGTTGTAGTTTTATGAGTTTTCGCTCAAATCTTAGAGTTAGACACTTAGACAGATACACTATAGAGATTGATAGTTATATTTACACACAGAGAGTATGTCTAAATTGTCTAACTGTTCAAGCAGCCACAGATTCTTTAGTGGAAAATGTAGACTCTAAGATATATTCATAAGCACGACTAGCTTCACCCATAGCTTTCCATAGATACCTATGATCATATTTTAAAGATTTAAGCCAAGACTTCAAATAAGCAGCTGCATTGTCTTGAATATCATCTGCATCTATTCCAAGGTGTGCTGAGATAAAACAACTACCAAGTTCTGCTATTAGCTCCTCATAGGCATATTTATCTTTTTTGTTCTCCATATCTCTACCTAGTCTTGAGCTATGACCTGTACTATGGATATACTCATGTGCTAGTGTTACATAATATGATGGTGCATCTATAAACTTATCTATAGATGGGATAGAGATATAATCCAATCCTACATGATAGTAAGGTGCTCCACCATCTTTGAGTTCACATATATGTAATGAGCTAAAAAACTCTTCACACTCATCTATTGTAGATACAATTGTATCAGTAGCTATATCATCAGGTTTTAGAGTTGTTTGATCTATGTTAAATACCCTATAGGTTTTAAGCATTGGTATCACTACAGTTTCAAGTTCACCTGTAGACTCATCTAGTTCTTCCACCTCAATAGGTTTGAAGAAGAATATAACAGTTGACCGCTCCCCTTTATTGACCTTAGCTTTTAAGCTATTGCATTGCTTCATAGTAAGCCAATTGTTTGTACTGTAACCTTTCTCTATAGCTTCCATCCACAAAAAGAAGATGTTCGCACCTTTGTATCTTTTGTCACTATAGTGGTTTTTTGGTAGTCCACTTGCCATAGCAGATTGAAATGGTTTCTTCCATGACCCTGCATCTTCTACTGATTGTATGAGCTTTGTTATCTTAGATTCTAGTAGCTCTTTGGTTGTTGCTTTTTCCATAGGTTGATCCCTTTGTATTGATTTTAGTTTATACTCTTTACGGAGTGATAGATACAACTCAACCTAACTACAATTAAGATAATCTCTATACCTAATTAAATATCCACCACTACAAACATGCTGTAACGATAGTGAAAGTATAAGTGTAAAGGTGTATGGTTGTGATTGATTGTTTGAAGATAAACAATACAGATGAACAAAAAAAGTCTTTGTGAACTATAAAGATGTTAGTGATTTAAGTGATGGGGAGGGGGTATCTGCTTGTTGGGGTGATTGTGTATACTACTAATTGGCTTCGAGAAAATTTTTAGTTTTGCTATAGGAAAAGTTGGTTTTTGATTATAGTGATGTTATAGGTTAGGTGTATTGATTGTGAGTTTGTTGCTGTAGTTAAAGTATTTTAATGCTTGGTAAAACTTATGTAAATAGTGGATTTGTGGCATATTGAATAATAGTAGTGCTTATAGTGTTGTTATAGTTGAAAGATATTGTTTATAAAATGACTTAGACAAATTAGACATAGGGTCTATATATCTTTGAAAAACTCTTCTATAGGTACATCAAGGACTTGAGATATTTTGTATAGATGCTCAAGATTAAAGTGTTTATTTTCTGCAAGAAGTTCAGCTTTTCCCAAAAAAGTGGCATTTTGATGACCTATAGCATTTGCAAGTTTTAATTGTGATATTTTCTTCTCTTTTCTTATGCGAATTATATTTTTACTTATTTTTAAATAGAACAAATCTAAACCACCATCATCAAAATCGACATATTTCATAAAACTAACACCCTATAAGGTTTTATTAAATTTTATTCTTATATAATTTTTAAGGCAACACTCTATTAGGTGTTAATTATTAAAAGGAGTTTTTATGAATAAGAGTAGAAGAGATTTTTTAAAAAAATCGTTTGGTGTAATGGGTGTAGCTGCAACAAATGATTAATTACTTTAATCAAAACTGCACTGAAAAATAATCTTATTCAGTTTGTAAGGCAGCTTAAAAATTAAATGGAAGATAGATGGAAAAAATTATAGAATGTCCAAATTGTGGTCAAAAAAATAGAATAAATGATGAAGATATCAGTGAAGCAAAGTGTGCAAAGTGCTGGAAGATTATCTATAAAAATCAAAAAGAACTAGAAAAAGAACGGAAAGCTGAACATCCTACTAGTTACGGATGGATATTTTGGTTAATAGCGATAGTTGGTTTTATTATTTTTGTAAATTTACAGGATAGCCCCTTAGATAAACAACAATCAAAACCTAAACCTACTTTTACACAACCAGAACAAACTCTGCCTTATAGTGGAGAAATTAGAAGTTTTACTAGCCAAGAGAGAGTAGCACCTTTTACTGTAGAAACTTCCTATGGTTCAAATTATGTTGTTAAATTAAAAGACTATTATACAAAAGAAGCAGTAATGACCATATTTGTAAAAGGTGGAGACACTATTAAAACAGATGTACCAATTGGAACATATGAGGTTACTTATGCATCAGGTGATAAGTGGTATGGGTATAACTATTTATTTGGTCCTGAAACTGGATATAGTAAAGCTAATAGTAGTTTTTCATTTAATTTCAATGGTTATAGTTATAGTGGTTATACTATCACGCTTTATAGAGTATCTAATGGTAATTTAAGAACTCAGGGAATTAATAGTTCTCAATTTTAATAAGGAATACAATGTTTGAAAACTTTTTAGGCAAAACAGCTGAAGCAATTAGCAAGGGCGCTAGTGCAGTTCAAAAAGGTGCTGAAGCAGTAAAAAAAGCACAAGAAAATGCAAATATCATTTCTGAAGAACATCCACTATCTACAGCTGGACTTGAAATTTATCCTAACAGATTTAAATTTAAAAAGCAAACCTTTTCTTTTGCAGATGTAACACATATTAAAATTTATTGGAAATCAACCACAACAAATGGATTGATAAATACCCAAGAAGTTGAAGTCTCTATAGTAATAAATAATGAGAAGCAAATATATACAAGTAAAAAAACTATGTATGTAGCTCCAAAACTTGTAAAGGCATATAATTATATTGCTCAAAAAACATTTGACCATAGACTTAAATTTTATACAGACCAACTCGAGAAAAAAGGGTATTTTAATTTAGAAGACTGTTCTTATTTTTATAAAGTCGATGGTTTTTTTGGAAAAAAACAGAAGTCAACAAAAGGTCATGCAAGAGTATATACTGATGGTAGAGTACTATTTAACGATAAAAAAATGTCAATGTTTGATGCAACAATATCTAGAGGTAAAATTGATATTAAGATAAATTCAGATGAATCATTTACAGCTTATAATGAGTATAATGACGATGTAGTATCAGCACTTGTTAATTTTATTTTACAAAATCCACAAGACCCTGAGGATTATATAAATAACTATAAAAACTACAAAGAAACGAAAAGAAATGCAAATATCTTCTTAGATAATTCAATATCTTTAATGGCTAAATTAGCATATGCTGATGGAGTTGTAAGTCCTGAAGAAGTTGAAGTTGTAAAAGAATTTTTATCTAAAACTATGAATTTAGATAATCAAGCTAAAACTGAAATGATAAATATATTCAATCAAGCTAAATATTCTCCTAAACCATTTGAATACTATGCTAATATCTTACTAAATAATTTTGATTCAGAATTACTAAGTACTATTTTAGATGTACTGTTTTTAATAGCATTAGCAGATGGGACTATTAGTGCAGAAGAAGAACTACTGTTGCTAGAAGCAGAAGCTATTTTTAGTATAAAAGGCTCTTTATATAATGAATATAAATCCAGAGAACATACTCAAAAGAAATCAAAAAGAGAAAACTATTTAGATATTTTAGGACTTGATATTGATGCAACACAAGACGAGATTAAAAAAACATACAGAAGATTGGCTATGAAGTTTCATCCAGATAGAGTAAGTCATTTGGGCGAAGATTTTATTCATGAGGCAGAAGCTAAAATGAAAGAAATCAATGAAGCTTATGAGTATTTAAAAAAGTAGAATAAAATTTAAAATAAAGGAAGTGAAGAGATGAAAATAATGTTAAGTATTGTATTATTATTGGGAATAATAAATGCAAAAGAAGTGAAATATGATTGTGGTGTAGTAGGAGAATTTAAAGCTTCTGTACCTGAAAAAAGTTTATTATTAACATTCTATTTAGATGAAAAAAAGTCATTAACTGTTTATGATGGATATGGTAGAAAATTTTCTTACTCAATATTTAATCAAACAATTAGAGCAAAAGAAATAACAGAAAATTCTATTGATTACTCTAAGCAATTACCTATTACACCATTTAATAGATTTAAAAAATATATTAAATCTGATAATATTTTATTTGACAAATATATTGACACAAGCAATGGTAACTATTGGCTTTTTGAAAGATTTAAAGTGAATGGATATAATAATGTTGGGTTTATAATGAAAAATAGAAGTTTAAAGCAAGGAAAACAATTTGTCCAAATGATGTGTGGACCAAGAAACTAATATGAATGTTAAATTAGTTATATTATTAATTATTAGTATAAGTTGCTTATTTGGGAAAGATCAAGTATATAGTATAAATCAATCCAAATATACAGGTGAGGAATACACATGTTTTTTAGAATATATGGTTCGAAAAGGCTATAATAATAACAAACCATTTAAACCATCAAATGATAATCTTCAAACTATGATTATAACATTTCAAGATGAAATGGACGTACTTAATGTTGATGGTACCAACGGCAGCTCAACATTGAAATATCAAAAATTTATTGATTTACCTTATGATAGTATGGGGATGAAAAAAGGTACTTTAGGAATTACATATTATGGACGAAAAAGTGGTAAGGATTGGTTATACTACGATATATTTGAAAATGGTAAAATGCTAATATGGCTTAATAATCAAATTTTAGATGGTTTTTTTTGTCCAAATTTAAAATTAGATATAAAAAGAGTTAAATGATAAAAATATTTTATATATTAGCTATGAGTATTATACTAAATGCAAATAGCAATACCTTTTTAAAATTAAATACTAACGGTCATATGAATATGATACGAGATGTAATTATAACTAAAAACAAAGATGTAATCACTGCCTCAGATGATAAAACTGTAAAAGTATGGGATGGGAAGACAGGTAACGAAAAAAAGAAATTTTTAGGTGAAATATCTTTGGGTAGCAATGGGAAACCTTTTACTATAGCTTTGAATACAAAAGAAACATATTTAGCTGTAGGTGGTTATTTGTATAGTAATAATAACCAAAGTAATATTCGTATTTATGATTATAAAACAGGAAAGCTCGTAAAAGTCTTAAAAGGTCATACAAATGTAATAGATGATTTATCATTTGATAAAAATGGAAATTATTTAGTTTCAAGTAGTCGTGATACTGTTACAAAAATATGGAATGTAAAAAATAATTTTCAGCTAATTAATTCTATAGAGTTTAAAAAAACAAATCACGGTGTCCTAAAGAATATATTTAAGATTAGTAATAAAATTATTTTTTATAAGAATTCTTATTATATAGTTATTTCAGGATTTGACAATAAAATAATATTATATGATATTTACAATAAACAAATAGCTAAACAATATAGATTAAATGGTAATACCCGATACATGGCTATATCGAATAAAAATATTGCTATTATTGATGATGTTGGTCAAATACATATATTTAATTATAATTTAGAGCGAATTAAAACAATTGACAATGAAACAATACCATATGGATTAAAGTATAATGAAAAAAATACTCAACTAGCGATAGGTGCTTTGGATTCTGGAGTAAAAATATACGATGCTCATAATAACTATACTTTTATCAAAAAATTCAAAAGTCAATATGCTTTTACTCTTCCTGCTTTTCTTAATAACAATACAATACTAAGTATAGGTGGAGATAATTTTGGAATTAATTTTTGGGATAGTAGCACAGGAAAGTTAAAAAAGAAAATAGAAGGAGTTGGAGATAAAATCTGGACTGTTGGGATTAAAGGTAATAAAATAGGTTTTAGTAATGAATGGTCCGGAACAAAGGGAAAAGGAAAAATAAAAAAAATAGTTAATTTAGATAACTTTAAAATAATTAATTCTAATAATATAGAGTTCAAAAAAATTAGTGGTATAAAAGGATATAAAACATTAACCCTTGATAGAAAAGATAAAAGTATTTTAAATGTAAAAGACTATGGTAAATTAACTGGAAAAATTATCAAAGATGGTACTAATGGTAAGTATCATAATTGTTATGGTTGGTACAAAGAGCTTATTATAAGTGGAGGAATAAATGGTTTTTTAAAAGTTTATAATAAACAAGGTCAAGAAGTTGCAAATTTAGTAGGACATACAGGTCATATTTTCAGTATTGCTATAGATGGTGACAGACTGATAAGTGGTAGTGATGATCAAACAATGAAAATATGGGATTTGAGAGATATAAGTAATACTCCTATATATAATCAAAAATATATTAATGAACTCATGATAAAACATAATAAATCAAGACAGCAAGTTATTAAAGAAGCAAAAAGACTGTATTGGAACGGTATTTATTTACAACAAAATATAAATCCAATACTAAACCTCTTTGTATCAAAAGACAATGATTATGTAGCATGGACAAATGAAGGTTTTTTTGATGCTTCAAAAAATGGAGCAAAATATATAGGATACCATATTAATCAAGGGGCAAATAAAGAAGCAGAATTTGTAACAGTAGATGCTCTATATAAAACATTTTATAGACCAGACTTAATACAAAAAGCATTAAAAGGGGAAGATTTAAGTAAATATGCAAAAAATATAAATATACAAAAACTACTAATAGATGGACTAGCACCAGAAGTACATATCTTATCAAAAACAAAAAATACTAAAAATCAAGATATGGATTTAAAAGTACAAGTATGTCCAAAAAACAAAGGTGGATATGACAATCTAACTTTAACTATAAATGATACACCTGTATCTATTATAAACACAAGTCGTGCTTTAAAACTAAAGAAGAAATCTAAAAGAGATGATTGTTTTATCTATAATCAAACTATATCTTTACTAGGTGGTAAAAATATCATTGGATTTAAAGCTACAAACAAAGCGGGAAATATAGAATCTAAACCAGACTTTTTAGAAGTGACATTTGATGATACGAACCTAAAAAATAAACTTAGACAAAAACTATCTAAGATATCAGGAGATCAAAATATAAATGATCTACACATACTTGCTATTGCAGTAAATGAATATAAAGACAATGATTTAAAATTAAACTATTCGATAAACGATGCTACACAGATGTTAAAAACCATACAAACCGTATCTAAACCATTGTTTAATAAAATACATACTTATAAACTATTTGACAAAGATGTAACAAAGCAAAATATCAAAGATATATTTAAAACTATAAAATCTACAAGAGAAGATGTATTTTTACTCTATATTGCAGGTCATGGTATAACAGACCAATACAATGGTAACTACTACTATATCCCTTATGACTTTATTTCAAAAGATGATAAAAAAGTAGTACAAAAGCAAGGTGTAGGTCAAAGAGATTTGATGCTTGGACTTTCAAATATAACAGCACTAAAATCACTTGTACTACTTGATACTTGTAATTCAGGCTCATTTGTAGAAGCAAATATGCAAAAGACTACTACAAATAGATTAGCCAAAGCAACAGGAAGAGCAACTATATCAGCTAGTTCTAAAACACAAATAGCACTAGAGGGATATAAAGGTCATGGTGTATTTACATATACTTTACTTGAAGCATTAAAAGGTAAAGGGTATAAAAACGATAGTAAAATTACTACAAATGAACTATCAGATTATGTAGAAGATACTTTACCAAATAGGACCTATGAAAAATGGGGATATAAACAACTACCTCAAAAAAGTATGTACGGTGTTGATTTTAATATTGGTGAGAAGTGATCGATGAGTCATTTAGTTATTATAGCAAAGTATTTAAATAAAATAAAAAAGGAATAAAATGAAAGCACTACTAACCCTACTACTAACAGCTACAATAGCACTAGCTACAACCATCCCAACAACATCTATAGTAAAAGTATTTACAACAGCTTCAACACCAGACTATAAATACCCTTGGCAAACTGCAAAGATAGTAAAATACACAGGATCAGGTGCTATCATACAAAACAATCATATCTTAACAGCAGCTCATGTAGTAGCAGGTGCAAAACAGCTTGAGGTAAAAAAAGAGAATGACCCAAAAAAATATATAGCTCACATAAAGTATATATCTCATCAAGCAGACTTAGCACTTCTTGAAGTGGAAGATAAAAACTTTTTTGTAGGAACTGATCAACTATCACTATCAACAGATGTAAATGTAAGAGATGAAGTGACAGTCATAGGCTATCCAATAGGTGGTAAAACAGTATCTTCAACTACAGGTGTGATATCAAGAATAGAACAGCAGTATTATGTATATAGTGCAGAGCAACTCCTTACTTTTCAAGTAGATGCCGCTATAAATAGTGGAAATAGTGGTGGTGCAGTTGTAAACAATGCAAATGAACTAGTGGGTATAGCTATGATGAAGAAGCTTAAAGCTGAAAATATAGCTTATATTGTACCTACAGAAATTATCAAAACATTCTTAGAAGATACAAAAGATGGTAAAGTGGATGGTTTTTCTAAAGAAAAGACTTACTTTCAATCTATTGAAAATCAAACACTAAAAGAATACTATGGATTAACTAATGGTGATGGTGTACTAATATCAACAGTAGATAAATACAATGATGACCTAAAAGTAAACGATATAGTATTAGCAATAGATGGTAAAACCATAGCAAACAATGGAACAATAGCATCAAAATATGGAAGAGTATCATATACTCATATCTACCACACCAAACAAATAGGTGATAGTGTAACTCTTGATATACTAAGAGATAAAAAATATATAAAAGTATCACATACAGTAAGAAAAGTATCGAGCCTTTTATCGTATGAGTTCTCAAAAACCCCTAGATATATCATCTATGGCGGACTAGTGTTTGTACCTATTACGAAAAACTATCTATCAACACTTTCAAAATATGGATCAGAACTAATAAACAAAAAACTATATTCAAAGAAAAAAGGTGATGATTATCAAGAAGCTATAACTATGCTACCTACAATATTTCCACATCAAACAAATAGAGGATATACTAATTGGGCAAGTGTACTAAAAAGTGTAAATGGAGTAAAAATAGCAAGCTTTAATCATCTAGTAGAGGTAATTGATAGTATAGATGAGCCTTACACAAGATTTGAATTTGAAGAGCAATCAACAATCATACTAGATACTAAAAAAGCAAAAGAGAGCTTCAAAGATATACAGTATATCTATAGACTAAGTAGTGATAGAGGAGTTGAGTAATATGGAGAATAATGATCAACTAACACTTCAAAAACTTCAAGAGTTATCAGATGGTTTTGACAGCAGTGAACATAGTCAAATACTTAAAGATATAATCGATACTAATATCTCAAAACTAAAAGAGAAAATAGAACAAAAAGATATAGAAGATCAGTTTAGAGAACAACAGTTTACTAGTGAAGTATTAGCAGAGTTTTTTGAAGATGAAGAGTCTTTGAGTTTGATGCAAGATTATGAGATGGATTAGATTTAATGTTAGACGAATTAGACACACCCTCCATATATATTTTACCTATATACAGAGAGTATGTGTCTAAGTGTCTAACTGGCTAGTTGATAAAAAGATGTATTTTCTTCAATTTGCCTTATTATAAAT
>JGI10211J34971_10003717_pt1 | contig 12173 bp, 13 predicted proteins | sample Etolagsediment_FD_34971 | JGI IMG/M metagenome (IMG submission 34971) | reverse complement strand
GAAGCCACTTGGTTCAATATTTTTGCATCACTGAACAACTTCAGTGAATAGGGGCCTATTCGCCAAATCCTGTTTTGCTTCGCTATATAGAACGTTATCAACACTCAACCAACCATCTGGCAGCCCAAGGTGGACCAGACCGTAAGCTCATAAATAGCCCACCACCGAAAAATGGGGTTGTGATGAGTTTTTTCTAAGCGAGCGCCCCATTTGTTGTTACATTTCTATGTCAAAAATCATCCATAAATTAACGAAAGCCGGGGTGGCGGTCAGACCAGAATGTATGCCAGAATAGATGTTATCAGGCCTCCTTGATACACTCCTAACTTTTGCGAAACTCAAAGAAAATCGGAAACGAAATGTTCCAAATTCGAATTCACGGGCGCGGTGGTCAAGGGGTTGTGACAGCAGCCGAAATGCTGTCCATCGCGGCTTTCATGGAAGGCAAACACGCCCAGGCATTTCCCAGTTTTGGATCCGAGCGCATGGGCGCCCCCGTGGTGGCCTATTGTCGCTTTGACGACAAAGAAATTCGCCTGCGTGAACCCATTCAAGAACCCGATGCCCTGATCATCCAAGACACCACCTTGATGCATTCCGTAGATGTGTTTCAAGGCCTCAAGCCCGATGGTTTCATCTTGATCAATTCGACGCAAACGTTCGAAGAACTGGGCATTCAAGATTTTGTCGCCAAATTCCCGGCCCATCACGTGTGTGCCGTGGGTGCCACCGAATTGGCCATGACCCACGTGAAACGGCCCGTTCCCAATGCTGCGCTGCTGGGGGGCTTTGCCGCCATATCCGGTCAGCTGCAAATGGATTCTGTTGCCCGCGCCATTATGGAAAAATTCCCCGGCCCCATTGGCGAAGCCAACGTGGCTGCTGCCGGGGCCGCTTTTGATATCGTTGCCAGAACTTAACAGGAGCACCTCATGCTACACCAAATCGAAGGCTCCGAAGCCGTCGCCAGAGCCGTTGCATTGTGCCGCCCTGAAGTGGTGTGTGCCTATCCCATCACGCCCCAGACCCACATCGTTGAAGGCGTGGGTGCGCTGGTCAAAAAAGGCCAACTGACAGACTGCGAATTCATCAACGTGGAATCCGAATTTGCCGCCCTGTCGGTCGCCATCGGCGCGTCTGCCGCGGGTGCGCGCACCTATACCGCTACCGCCAGCCAGGGGCTTTTGTTCATGGCGGAAGCCGTCTACAACGCGTCTGGCCTGGGCCTGCCGATTGTCATGACCATCGGCAATCGGTCCATCGGCGCCCCCATCAACATCTGGAACGATCATTCCGACAGCATGTCGATGCGCGACGCGGGATGGATCCAATTGTACGCGGAAACCAACCAAGAAGCGGTCGATTTGCACATTCAGGCCTTTCGTCTGGCCGAAGAATTGAGCTGCCCCGTGATGGTGTGCATGGATGGCTTCATCCTCACCCACGCTTATGAACGCCTGGACCTGCCCGCCCAGGAAGAAGTGGATGCCTTTTTGCCGCGGTTCGAACCGGTGCAGGTTCTCGACCCCGCCCATCCTTATTCCATCGGTGCCATGGTCGGCCCCGAAGCCTTCACCGAAGTGCGCTACTTGGCCCACGACAAACAATTGCAGGCCCTGCAGCTCATTCCCGAAATCGGCCAAGTGTTCAGTGAAGTCTTTGGCCGTTCGTCCGGCGGTTTGATTCACGAATACAAAACCGAAGATGCCGAGACCATCGTCGTCGCCTTGGGTTCCGTCAACGGCACCATTAAAGAAGTCATTGATGTCATGCGGGGCGACGGCTTGGCCATTGGGTCGGTCAGCATCTGTTCGTTCCGCCCGTTTCCACTGGATGAATTGCGCGACGCCTTGAAGTCGGCCAAGCGAGTGGTGGTAATCGAAAAGAACCTGGCCCCGGGGCTTGGCGGAGTGCTGGCGTCCAACGTGCGCATGGCGCTGCGCGGCGGGGCGGCAACCGTCTACACCGTCATTGCCGGCTTGGGCGGTCGAGCCATTTTGATGAATTCTCTGCGCGATGTATTTGTCGCCGCCAGCGAAGATAAACTGACCGACGTGCAGTTCTTGGACCTGAATCAAGCCGTCGTGGATTTGGAACTGGAACGCGCCCGCACCACCCGCCATTCCGGGCCAACGGCCGAATCCATTTTGCGTCAAAACGCCAAAGCGGGGGAATAGGATCATGACCGAGCACGCCTCCCAATCCGTTAAATTCTATCAGACCGGCACCCACACCGTCGGCAACCGCTTGCTGGATCAAACCAAACGCACGGTCCAAGCGAGCGTCGATCGCTCCAACGCCATCACGTCGGGACACCGCGCTTGTCAGGGCTGCGGCGAAGCGTTGGGTGCACGCTACGCCCTTGACGCCGCCATGCGCGCCACGGACGGGCAGCTGGTTGCGGTGAACGCCACCGGCTGCCTGGAAGTGTTCACCACACCTTACCCGGAAACGTCGTGGCAGTTGCCTTGGCTGCATTCCCTGTTCGGCAATGCGCCTGCGGTCGCCACCGGCGTCGCCGCCGCCTTACGCGTCAAGGGGCGCAAAGATGTTCGGGTCATCGCCCAGGGCGGCGACGGCAGCACCACCGACATCGGCTTTGGCTGCCTGTCGGGAATGTTTGAGCGCAACGACGATGTGCTCTACATCTGTTATGATAACGAAGCCTATATGAACACGGGTGTGCAACGCTCCAGCGCCACCCCACCGTTTGCCCGCACGGCCACCACCCAGGCCATCGGCGAGGCACCCGGCAACGTGTTTGGCACGGGCAAAAACCTGCCGCTGATCGCCATGGCGCACAACATTCCCTATGTCGCCACCGCATCCGTCGCCGATCTGCACGACCTAGAATACAAGGTCACCAAGGCCATGGGCATGCGCGGCGCGCGCTACATTCACATTTTGGTACCATGCCCGCTGGGCTGGGGATCGGCGTCCGACGCCACCATCAAAGTGGCTCGCTTGGCCATTGAAAGCGGCCTGTTCCCCTTGTTTGAAGCCGAACACGGTGAAGTCACCCACGTCAGCAAAATCCGCCGCCGGGTCATGGTGGAAGACTATCTCAAAGTGCAAAAGCGTTTTGCTCACCTGTTTCGCAAGGGAGTCAAAGACGACGACAGGATTGCCGTCGTCCAACGCATGGCCGATCACAACATCAAACGCTTCGGCCTGATGGATGAGGAGACGGAAGCATGAGCAATAGCGATCCGAAGCTGCCCTATGCCATCACCTTGGACCCCGGCACCAGTTTGGCCAATCACACGGGTTCGTGGCGCACCTTTATGCCGGTTTATCGCGATGCTCTGCCGCCGTGCAACAACGCTTGCCCGGCGGGCGAAAACATCCAAGGCTGGCTGTACCATGCCGAAGAAGGCCATTACCAAGAAGCCTGGAACGTTTTGGTGCAAAACAACCCCATGCCCGCCATCATGGGCCGGGTGTGTTATCACCCTTGCGAAAGTGCGTGCAACCGCAAAGACCTGGACGAAGCCGTGGCGGTTCATGCGGTGGAACGATTCCTGGGTGATGAGGCGCTGAAGCAAGGCTGGTTGCCAAAACCCACCCATGCAGACACCGGCAAACGGGTTCTGGTGGTGGGGGCGGGGCCAAGCGGCCTGTCGGCGGCTTATCACCTGCGCCGTCTGGGCCACTCTGTTACCATCCGCGAAGCCGGACCCATGGCGGGCGGGATGATGCGATTCGGCATTCCCAAGTATCGCCTGCCACGCGACATCTTGGATGGCGAAATTGCCCGCATCGTCAACTTCGGCGTCACCCTTGAGCTCAATCAAAAGGTCGAAGACATCCCCGCCGCCTTTGAACGCGAAGGCTTCGACGCGGTCTTTATCGCGGTGGGCGCACACTTGGCCAAACGCATCGACATCCCTGCTCACGCCGCCGGGCGCATTTTGGATGCCGCCAGCGTGCTGCACGATATGGAAACTTCCGCAGAGCCCCTGCAACTGGGTCGACGGGTTATCGTTTACGGCGGCGGCAACACCGCCATGGACGTGGCGCGCACCGCCAAGCGCCTAGGCGCGGAAGAAGCGATGATCGTCTATCGCCGCTCACGAAACGAAATGCCCGCCCACGATTTCGAAGCCACCGAGGCCGAACAGGAAGGCGTGCTGATCCACTGGCTGCGCACCATCAAACACATCGACGAAACCACCTTCACGGTGGAAAAAATGGAAATCGATGCCAACGGCCGCCCACAAGCCACCGGCGAATTTGAAACCTTGGAAGCCGACACCCTGATCATGGCCTTGGGCCAAGACGTCGATACGACGTTTTTACAAGCGGTTCCCGGCGTCAAAATTGCCCGCGACGGTGTGGTCGATGTTGATGAACACATGATGACGGGTTATACGGGCCTGTTCGCGGGCGGCGACATGGTGCCATCGGAACGCACCGTGACCGTTGCTGTGGGTCATGGCAAAAAAGCAGCGCATCACATCGATGCCTGGCTGAAAGGGCAGACCTATGTCAAACCCGCCAAGCCCCCGCTCGCTGCCTTCGACAAGCTCAACACCTGGTATTACGACGATGCGCCGCAATTGGTTCAGCCGCAATTGGACATCATCCGCCGTCAAACCAGCTTTGACGAAGTGATCGGCGATTTGGATGAAAGCACGGCGCTGTTTGAAGCGCGGCGCTGTCTGTCGTGTGGAAATTGCTTTGAATGCGACAACTGTTACGGCGTCTGTCCCGACAATGCCGTGAAGAAGCTGGGACCCGGCAAGCGTTTTGAATTTTTATACGATTTCTGCAAAGGATGCGGCCTGTGCGCTGCAGAATGTCCGTGTGGGGCAATCGATATGATTCCCGAAGCCAGCTGACAAGCCCGCCACGCCACGCTTGCCCCACACCTTGCCTAAATGAACCATCAAAATGTGGTTTCTTTAGAGTCAGGACTTCTTAATCAATCGGACGTTGCCCACTGAGGGCCACACGTTCATGGAGTACGCGCGCTTCCAGTTCCATTTCGGGAATGGAGAACTTGATCACGTCATCAATGCTGACGATGCCGCACATCTCGCCTTGGTTATTGACCACAGGAACGTGAAGAAAATGGAAATGCCACATAATGTGTAAAACATCGCGCAGGGACTGATCCAAGGTGCACGTTTTGACCGGGCTGCGCATGATGGCCGAAACCGGCTGACTCAGGTACGAAAACTCGTCACCTTCCGGTGTCTCGCCCCAATGTTCGGATAAATTGTAGACGATATCGCGCACCGCGACGATTCCCTCGGGATGCTTGCCATCAGCGCTGACGATGACACAGCCAATTTTTTCAACGCGCATTCGATGGGATGCGGTGAGGATGGTGGTGTCATTGGTGACGGTGACCAGCGGGCTGTTATCCTGCTTGAGAATGTCAGAAATTTTCATAATCAAATCGTCCTTTGTGCTGTCAAACGGGGGCTTAATTGGCCGTTAGGTCCTAGAGTGAACTCTACAACCAATGGCATTCAATTGCACGTTAAGACACATGAAATTTGCGCGCCTCTTGCAATCGAAATGAAGACCATTTCACCCCACAAACATAACGGAGCGGTGTTTAGGTCCTGACCCTAGAGCTTTTGAATGGTTTTAAAGGTTTTTGTATGCAGCGCAAACGCGCCTTCCATGCGCTCCGACCACATCCGATGCTCCTCGTGGTCTCCACCTATGCTTGATAAATCAATTTCCAACGCTTCCAAAAGCAAAGAGGCGATTTCGTGCCTGTTTTCTTCACAAGCGATTTGATGGGCGGCGATGATTTTATCACTGAGACGTCGGCTTTTCATGTGCGATCTCCCCGGTTCAAGCCATCGTATAGTCTTTAGGATTCTGACCCTTGAAGCATACCGTGCTCCGGCGTGGCGCATAACCCCTTCTATCGCGCCAGATGAACAAAAACCTCATCATTTCCATTCACGGCACGCGCCATTGGCATCAAAAGGGCCGCCGGGCTGGTCGATGAGAGCGTGCTGCGCGTTAACGTCTTTGTTAAAGGCCGCGACAACGCCTTGAACGGTTTTTTGTAAAATTCTTTTTGCCGCGTCCTGCCCAGAGTCCATGCTTGCGGTTTGGCGCGGGTTAAAGTGATTTACGGCTTTTTCCAGGGCGCGTTTTAAGACCTGGGCATATTTGCGCACCCCTTCTCGGTTGACGCGCACATGTTCCATTTCATGGCGCAGGACCGTCTTGTACTGACAACTGCCCCGCGCATACTCCTTGGGCAGTTGCACCTCGAGCTTGGCATGTCCAAAGCTGGCGTCAATGCGGTCCACGCTGATGCAGGTGATGGCCCCAATGCCTTGGCCGCGAAAGCGCATGTTCATGGATGTTCCCACCTCGCTCTGGGTGAGGCCAAGAACCATACTGCCGCGCTTGAGCAACCCATGCGCCTGGGCTTTTGAATTGATCTGTTTGAGATTGGAAGATGCCACCACGTTCGGGGCCGGGTCAAGCAAACGCACATTGACAACCACCCCATCCAAAATAGGGCAAACATCGGCGCGGGCCGCGGTCGCAACCCAGGACAAGGCGACAACCAAGCAAGCGGCTCCAACCCAGCCAAAGCGTCCAGCACTGTTTTTCATACCTCATAGATAGTCATGAACTTGGCCAAAGGGAAGCCCGCAATCCAGCGATTGAAGCTCTAAACGGTCCAGTTTATGCTCCTGCGATTGTCATGGTCGAAAGGAGTCCCGCGCGATGCCCGTCACATTGGTTTATATCTCCGTGAAACCGGAGTGCATTGACGATTTTATCAGCGCGTCCGAAGCAAACCACAGCAAATCGGTGAAAGAGCCTGGAAACCATCGCTTTGATTTTTTGCAAAACGAAGAGGACCCCTGCCAATTTGTGTTTTACGAATGGTATGAAAGCGACGCGGATATCGCGGCCCACAAACAGACGGAGCAATACTTGACGTGGCGTAAAACGGTCGAGCATATGATGGCCGCCCCCCGGCGCGGTGTGCGCCATATCGGCCTTTTTCCGGAGTTTGGCGCATGACCGATCCACACGCCATACAACCGTTCACCATTGCGCGACTACCCAAGATTTTGTTCGGCCCAGGCACCTTGAAGCACTTGCCCACAGAGATTCTCCGCTTTGGCCCCAAGGCCTTGGTGGTCACCGGCACTCGCTCGTTTATCGCGTCGCCATCGTGGGCGCACCTGCAACAGCTTTTGCACGACGCCGACATCACCCCAACGCTCTTGAGTGTCGACGGTGAACCATCGCCCGCGTGGGTCGATGATGCCGTCACCAAGCACAAAGCGAGCGGTTTTGATGTGGTTGTGGGCATCGGCGGCGGCAGTGCCTTGGATGGTGCCAAGGCCCTTGCCGGTTTGCTGATCCCCGCCAATTCGGTCATGGAACACTTGGAAGGCGTTGGACCTGAACTGCCCTATCAAGGGCCTGCAACACCCTTAATCTGCGTCCCCACCACGGCGGGGACAGGGTCGGAAGCGACCAAAAACGCGGTGCTGTCGCAACACGGTGTGGATGGCTTCAAAAAATCCTTTCGCGACGACACCCTGGTCGCCGCCACAGCAATCATCGATCCGGACTTGCTGACCACGTGCCCCCAATCGATCATCGCCGCCAATGGCATGGATGCCTTTACCCAGCTTTTGGAAAGTCTGACGTCGACACGCTCCAACGCCATGACGGCGGCGTTGGCATGGTCGGGCCTGGAACGTTTTGTTTTGGGCTTTTGGGATATGTGGCTGTTGGCGGGCGAAAACAGCCTCCGCGCGACCGAGGCCCGCACCCACATGGCCTATGCCTCGCTGATGTCGGGCATCTGTCTGGCGCAAACGGGACTGGGCTCCGTGCATGGTCTGGCCCAGCCGCTGGGATCGCTGTTCCCCATTCCCCACGGCGTCGTGTGCGGCACCTTGGTTGGGGAAGCCACCGACATCAACATTCAGGCGTTGATCCAACGCGCGCCCTCCAGCCCGGCCTTGAGCGTTTACGCCCGTGCAGGCGCGCTGGTTCTGACGCAAAACCTCCACGGCAATGCCGCCCTGGACGGATTGGTGCGCACACTGCGCGATTGGACCGAACGCCTGGAGCTTCCGCACCTGTCCGGCTTTGGCGTGACCCAGGGCGATATCCCCCGCATCGTCGCAAGCTCGCGCGGCTCATCGATGCAAACCAATCCGGTGAAGCTGACGGATGAAGAAATTGGAACAGTGGTGGAACGACGTCTCTGACGCCTTATATTGACATCATGACCGAGCTTTTATTTGCCCCCCAACTCACCCCCAAAACCATGCTCACCATGGGTATCTTTGGCGGTTGGTATTTTGACCGTTCTCACCCGCCCGACGATTTGCCGCCCGATTGGCTCAAAAACGCACAGCTTTCGGCCAACGGTTTTGATCCGGCTTGCAACTATTTTGGCGTGGCTGCCGGACAATCGCGGGCGGTGTGGTTGGAAAAAGGCTGGATCACGCCCGAAGATCCACTGGGTTGGTTTCAATGGTATTGCCGCTACACCCTTGGCCGACGCTTAGGCGGCGTGGATGCCTATCAAATCAAACGCTGGAAAGCGTTTGGTGCACGCCATGTCCCCCAGGTGAAAAAGAATTGTGAGCCAAGCGACGTGTTCTGTCGCCCGCGCCAACGCCAAGCGTTGTTGCAGTGGGCCTATGACCCTCTCATTTAAGGCTTAAGATCGACGCTGCCGCCCTCAACGGCACCGCTGAAATGTTCGGGTTCCGGCGGCTCCAACGTTCCATCAAACATCAGGCGCACCGGACCTTTCACGTGAATGTCGCGTTGTGGATACGGGAAAGCGACGTTGTTTTGGGCAAACAGCTCGTGAATACGCAAATAAATTTCACTTTTGATGTTGGACACGCCCTTTTCTGCATCTTCGATCCACACCCGCAATTCCAAGTCTAAGGAGTTGTCGCCATAGCCTTTCAGCAAACACCTGGGCGCGGGGTTTTTCAGAATGCGTGAGAACTCGCCACCCGCTTGTTCCGCCAGCTTGATGGCCAAGTGCACATCGGAATCGTAAGAAATACCGATGGGCAAGCGCTGGCGCACCAAACGGTCGGAGTGGGACCAATTTTCCACCGGCGTAGAAATCAGAACCTCGTTGGGGATCAAGTGTTCGATGCCGTCCCGCGTGACCACTGACACGTACCGCGCCCCGATGGAATTGATCCAGCCATAGGTCCCGCCAATGGACACCACATCGCCGGGCTTCACGGATCGATCCATCAGCAAGATCACCCCCGACAAGAGGTTGCTGACGACCTTTTGCAGACCGATACCAACGCCGAGACCCAAGGCACCCGAAAACACATGCAACGCAGTGAGGTCGATGCCCACCATATTGATGCCCACCAAGATCGCCAAGGTGACGAACATCACCCGTGAAAGCTTGCTGAACAAAACCTTTTGCGACGGGGTAAACTGCGCAATCCTTTTCAGGCGCCCTTCCACCATGCGCGCAGCCCAATTGGCCATCCACAGCAACACCACCATCACGACAATGGCCTTAGCCACCACCAGCAAGGACAAACGGAGGCTGCCCAAGTTGACCGCCAAGCGGTCCATAATTTCCAACGTCGGGTCCAACAGTCCGACGATATCCAATGCTGTCACAGACCACACAAACACGGCGACGGCCCGCGACCACCACGGATCGGCGATGAAATTCAACAGTAAACGGATCGCAACCCAGGCGGTCAGCAAACTGGTGGCGAAGGCCGTAATACCTGCAGGCCAGCCCAATTTCAGCGCCACCAAATGCTCGACCCCGGCCAACGCCAACCACGCCACCGGCAACAGCAAAGGCTTAATGATGAGGCCCGTCTGATAGCGATACTTAGACGCCCATTCCGCCGCGAGAATTTTATCCAACACGGTGGTCGCCGGGCGCGCGACCATGCGTGCCACATAATACAACAACACCACCAGCGCCACTTGAATGAGGTTGGGAATCACCAGCACATGGGTGTGGACAAAGGCCAAAAGCCCGTCCACGAAGGCATTGAGTTGTTCGATATCGAACTCGAAGGATCTGTTCACGGTGCGACCCCTAAAATTTACACGCTTTAAGAGCCTATGATGCCGTTGGGCAGATGTCCATGCCCAGTTCCCTGACAAAGGCCCTGTTAGGCCAACGGTTTAAAACCCATTGTGGTTCCGTTTTGTGCGTTGCACAATGCACGACCCTCCCCAACCGAGCCACATCATGACCCGCCCTTCAAAGCCAAATCCAAAACCGCCCGCCTTCCCATCCCCGCGATCTGCATTTTGGGGAGGCTTTCGAGAGGCTGCGGGGGTGCCCATGTTGGTGATGGGGGCCAGCTTTGTCGGCTTCGGCTCAATGCTGCATGCGCTGAATTGGACGGTGTGGGAAGCGCTGTTTTCCAGCCTATCCACCTGGGCCTTGCCCGGACAAATCGCCATGGCGGATATGGCCTATAGCGGCGCCCCCTTGATGGCCATTGTGCTGTCGGTGGCCTTCATCAATGCCCGCCTGTTGCCGTTGGCCGCATCGTTGTTACCACACATTCGCCAACCCGGCGTTCCCGTGTGGAAATACTATGCCGTATCCATGCTGGTGGCTGCGACCAGTTGGGTCGGCACCATGCGCCGCCTGCCGGATTTGGCCCCGGATCAGCGTTTATCTTATCTGACGGGATACGGGTTGCTGCTGTATGGCAGTTCTCTGATCGCCACGGTGATCGGATTTTATCTGTCGGGCCAGGTGCCCCAACACATCACCTTGGCGCTGGTGTTTCTCAATCCGCTGTATTTCATGCTGCTGTTTTTGTTTGATCTGCACAATCGCTCCAAGGTGTTGGCGTTGGTGTTCGGGGCCATCTTGGGACCAATGCTGTTTCGCGTCGCGCCGGATTGGAGCTTGATCATCACCGGCCTGGCAGGCGGAACGGCGGCGTGGGCTTTGGGCCAAACAAAATGGGGGAAAAAGGGGCTGGACCGTGATTGAAAATGCCGTTTACAGCCCCGTTCTGGTGATCACTTTAGCCGCGCTCGCGACCTACGCATCGCGGCTGTTAGGGGCCTTTTTATCGGGTCGCCTCACCACCGCCTCACCCATCGTTGATTGGATCACCTGTGTGACCTACGCCCTGCTGGCGGGTTTGGTGGTGCGCATGATTTGGATGCCCATCGGCACCTTGGCGCAAACGCCGGACTGGTGGCGTTTCGCGGCTGCGGCAAGTGGGTTGATCGTGTTTACTCTGAGCCGGAAAAATGTCGGTCTTGGCGTTTTGGTCGGCAGCTTGGTGTTGATGGGACTCAGTTGGTCAGCCTAAGGCACGGACTTAACACAATCGTGCAGCCGGAAAATTCACCGTAACCAAGGTGCCCTCACCCAGTTCGCTTTCAATAAGCATCGTGCCGCCGTGGGCCTCAACCAATCCTTTGGTCAATGGCAGGCCCAGTCCGGTTCCTTCAATTTTACGCGCGCGCGATTCATTGGTGCGCTCAAACGGTTGCAGAACCTGTTGAATTTGATCTTGGGGAATGCCGATGCCCTGATCCGCCACCGTAACCAGCATATTGCCAATGGGATTCAAGGCCGCACCAACCGTGACCAGGCCCCCATCGGGCGAATATTTAACCGCATTGGAGATCAGATTGGTGACAATTTGTTCAATCATGGTGTGATCGGCCCGCATTTGAGGGAGGGACGGGGCCACATTGAAGCAAAATTTAATTTTATCATTACGAAACGCGCCTTGAACCAGCTCCACAACGTCACGGATGATCTCCCCCACATTGACTTGACCGTCCTTCACTTCAAGGCGATCGGCTTCAATTTTAGAGAGGTCCAATACCGTGCCGATTAAACCATGAAGATACTGGCCCGATTTGTGGATGTCTTGAACGTATTCGCGTTGCTTCGCCACCAACTCACCACTGACGCCGCTCAGCATCAGTTCGGAAAACCCGATGACCGCATTCAACGGCGTGCGCAATTCATGGCTCAGATTGGCGATAAAGCTGGATTTGGAGCGGGTGGCAAATTCAGCCAGATCCCGCGCCTCACAGATTTCGCGTTCCGAAACCACACGCTGGTGGGCATACTTTACGGCGCGCAAAAGCACCCGGCGATAGGTCTCGTCCTTAACCAAAAAATCCTGCGCGCCGTGCTTCAGCGCCGCCAAGCCCACTTTTTC
>JGI10211J34971_10003716_pt1 | contig 12175 bp, 10 predicted proteins | sample Etolagsediment_FD_34971 | JGI IMG/M metagenome (IMG submission 34971) | reverse complement strand
CAAATATTAAATGGCTTTGCAAAATAAAAGAAATTGTGCTTGATATTTTTTTTTCATTTCAAAATTCATGCTACTTATCATCAATATCCAAAATATTTCATAATAATTCAGATGAAAGTCGTTAAGCTTTGGTTGCCTTGCTATTTTTGTAAAACAGTTTAATTTTGGATTTCATGTAATTTCAATTAACAAACGGCGGATATTTTGATTAGTATGATTAATCAACGGATAAAAGCGGCTTTTTTTATTTTTTCAATGTTTTTAATTTTATTGCCTGCCAAAGGTCAGGTGATATCTGGCGAAAATCGATTTGATAAGCTTGTGATCGATCCGGGCCATGGGGGAAATGATAAAGGTGCCACAGGAAGTATTTCTTCTGAAAAAGATGTAACGCATTCGATTGCTTTGTTGGTTGGTGGTCTTATAAAACGTCAGATGCCTGAGGTCGAAGTAATCTACACCAGAAAAAATGATCGCTTTGTACCCCTTCACAAAAGGGCTGAGATTGCCAACGAAAACCAGGCTGACCTTTTTATTTCAATTCATTGTAATTCAATTTTGGATCCCGATTTTTTTGGCTCTGAAACTTACGTGATGGGGGTTCATAAAAATGCCGAAAATCTGGAAGTTGCCAAAGCTGAAAACTCAGCCATCCTTTTTGAAGAAAATTTCATCGAATCCTATGACGGTTTTGATCCCGATTCCGACGAAGATATCATCATGTTAAACATGTTTCAGAGTTCCTCCATCGACCATAGTATTCGTTTTTCGATGCTTGTGCAGGAAAAACTAAAAGAAAGTGCCGGGATGTACGACCGGGGGATAAAGCAAGCCGGATTTGTGGTGCTATACCTGACAACCATGCCCGGTGTTTTGATAGAAACGGGCTTTTTGAGCAACCCCGCTGAGGAGAAATTTTTATTGGATCCTGAAAATCAAATGAAAATTGCAAAAGCCATTGTTGAGGCAGTGGAGGCCTACAAAATATATGTGGAAGAATAAGCCTGAATTCAATTATCAATTACATTAAAATTTAAGTAATTTTGTTCGATCAATATTAAAACAACAGATTTTGAAAATTTCAAGAGAGTTTAAAGTTGGATTTACCTTTGTTGCCGCAGTTGCCATTTTTGTATGGGGCTTTAATTTACTTAAAGGGACAAACATTTTATCAAATAAGCGTTTTTTGTACGCAGTTTACGATCGTGTTGACGGTCTGGAAAAGGATAATAAAGTGCTCGTAAACGGATTGAATATTGGAAAGGTGAATCACCTGTCCTTTATTCCGGAGACTTCAAAAATAATTATTGAACTCTACATCCAGAATGAGGTTGACATCCCTGATAATTCGGTGGCGATAATTTATGGAGCCGATTTGTTAGGCACAAAATCCATTGAAATAAAGTTTGGCGATTCAAAAACTTATGTCCGGAACTATGACACCCTAACTGCCGAGTTGGAGCAAAGCCTGATGGCGCAGGTAAACGAGCAGGTTGAGCCGCTCAAAAGAAAAGCACTCGCTTTGATAACTTCGATCGATTCGACCATGACGGACATACAGTCGATTTTTAATGAGGACACACGTTCAAATCTGGTGAATACCATCGAAAAGATTAAAAATACACTTTCCAATACAGAAAGTGCCACATCAAAAATTGATAACCTCCTTACCGATGAGCAACCCAGGATCAAAAGTATTATGACCAACCTTGAGTCGATTACTGCAAACCTGGATCAGAACAGTGATAACATCAATAAGATTATTTCAAATTTCACCTCCTTAAGCGATTCTTTGGCGGCTGCCGAAATACCTCAAACCATTCGTGATGCGAATGCAGCCCTCGAAAATTTGAATGCTATAACCCAAAAAATAAACAGTGGGGAAGGTACGCTAGGTCAATTGATAACCAACGATAGTCTTTATATTCAACTGGAGAAATCTACTGAATCACTTAATCTGTTGTTGGAGGACATCCGCTTGAATCCTAAGAAATATGTGAAATTATCACTGTTTTAGATTCTAATAAACTCTGAGCCTCAATGCAGGGACTAGAAGTTGCTGCATCCTCCAATTTATCCTATATAAAAAACTTGCCATGGAAGTCACTATGCATTGGTTGCAAGGTTTTTGTAAAACTTTGACATACAATGATCATTTTGGATGGAAACCCTGATAGCTTTTTGCCGTTTGTAAATTCTGACAGGGTTTTAAACCCTGTCAGAGTTCGCTCAAGATTCCTTCCCATTTCCTTTTAAAAGATTTTATTTTTGAGGATGAGAATAATTTCAGGGTAAATGACACTCCTGTTGTGGGAGAAAAAAAAACTCTCAACATTATGAGAGGTTCTAGATATGTTTCCTGGATATTAATTTTCCTTAAAGTTCAGCAAAGAAATGTTGAAAGGTTCATGATGAAATAGCTTACTATTACCTATTTTCCCAGAAATTCAGAAACAGCCTTATTAAATTCATCCGGTTTTTCAAATTGCAAAAAGTGCCCCGCTTTGGGTACCATAATTAATTTGCTGTTAGGGATCTTTTCATCGCCAATCTTTGCCACATCAATGGTTCGCCCCGGATTTAGAAAACGGTTAGGGATAAGGTTGTCGTTTTCGCCAAATAAAATAAGTGTTGGCTGGCTGATTTTTTGTAGAATCTCAACCATTGTTTCGTCCACCATTCCTTGTACTGATTGAACAACGGCATAACAATAGGCCTCAAAATCATCGGCACTGCGCATAGCAATACGATCGGTGATCATAAACTCTGCATCGTCCGGAACATTGTAAAAATTGTAGGCCAGGTTGGTTTGGATTTGCTCGATGGTTGAAAGCTTAACACCATCAACGGTCATCACTTCACGAAACCATTGCTTTTGTCCTTCGGTAAATTCTTCAAAGCCGGCCGGATCGACCAGGATGAGTTTTTGGATAGCTTCAGGATAGTTGATGGCTGCTACCATTGCAATTTGCCCACCCATGGAATGACCGGTAAGTGTAACATTTTTCAAATCCAGTTTGTCGATTAATGCCTTGACCACTTCAGCGTAAAATGACATTTTCCCGGAATGAGGTTTCTTGGATGATTTCCCGTAACCTGGCAGGTCGATGGCTATGCAACGGTATTGGCCTTTCAGGCCTTCAATATTTTTTTGCCAGGCTTTAAGGTAGCTTCCCAAACCGTGGATGAAAATTATAGTTTCATCCCCACTGCCTTCATCAACGTAGGCGAGGTTGATATTCTCCAACAAATCGATATATTTTACCTGAAATGGATAATCCATATCTTTCATCGATTTCAATGGTTTAATGTCGCGGTATGGATTGAGGATGTTTTGCGAATGGCTCATTTTAAAAATCGTTAATAACAATATCAGTACCAGGAGCAGTGCCGGTGAATATGAAAGTTTTGATTTAATGTTTCGTATTTTCATCATCATTTGATTTAAAGGTTAAAACATCAGCCATTTAAACACTAAAAATGCCGTCCATGGATTGACTGGTTTGGGTAATCCCGGTTCAGTGTTACCATTTACATAGTAGCTGTACGAATTGTCGTTACTATCATAAAAATCGCCAAGCCAGCAATAGGCGCCATGCATTTCGAGACTCATGTACACACCAAGCTGATAGCTGAGTGATGCATTAAGTTCAAGCCCGATGTCTTTACCCCCGCCGGCAGGTTCAACGTTACTCATGGCCCAGGCTGCTCCCACTTTACCTTTCAATTGATAAGGGATAAATGCTTTGCTTGCATTGAGTGTGCCTCCCAACAGGCCGTAGCCCATATTTGATAAATCTGCAACGAGCGGTGTAAATCGGTTAACCACATTGCCGTGTGGAAATAATATGTATGATCCACTACTGATAAAAATTCCAGCCGGTGCTCCCCATGTGTTACCGGTTATTACACCTGAATATTTTTTGTCTTCCAGTTTATTATCATCGCCTGTGGCAAATAGTGCGCCAAGGCTAACAACATCATCGGTGGTTTGTCCAAAACGATAGCCGGCTCTCAGGTTTGCCCCAAGACCGCCTACATCCGCACCTTTTTTATAAGTGTCTCCATCCTTAACATTGGCTACACCCAGGTTGTAGTTGGCAAAACCGGTGAGTCTGAAACGATCCAACATAAAATCGGCATTGCGGCTAAAGAAGGTTCCCAGCCAAACGATGTCTGCTTTGTAGTCGTCATCAAAATCGAACCTGAAAGTACCGTTGTATTCCGTCAGACGGCTGTTGAGGCCCTGACCGTAAATTGATATTCCTCCCTCACCGTTTCCCCGGTCGCGCAAATAATAAACTGATCCACCCAATTTCCATTTGGGTGTTAGGTCGCCTTCATAAATAACATATTGAAGTGTTACATCATCATTGTCCTGGATATCGTTTTCGTACAATTGATAATATGCAAAAGTCCATCGCGAAAAATCTTTCACCCTCTGAATTCTTATCCCCACAGCATCAGTACCCCAATAGGCAAGGCGATATCCGGTAGTTGACATTTTGTCGAAGAGGGTGCGGTAGGTATCATATGGCGTATCGAAGAGGCGCTGCATGCCCAGGTTGATGAACCAACCGGGTGCGGGCCTGTATTCCACCACAATATTCTGGGTTTGCAGATTCACCTGGTCGGAGGATATGGCACCACCAAGGTTTCCGCCGGTTCCATAGGATTGGTCGCCCCAGGTCCAGTCAATTTCAAAAGACGCACGCAAAGTGGCCTTACCGTTAAATAGTTTTGGCTGATAAATGAAAAACGGTATGAGCCGTTGCTCGAAATAGAAATTTGTGGCTGTATCGGTGGTGTGTGTTGTGTTGTCGCCAAACAGGCGCCCAATGACCTGGCCTTTCATAAAAACATTTTCAGGATAAAAATTGGAGCTTACTGCCTGATTGATAAAATAAGCGATAAACTGAAATTCCTTATTGGCTTTTCGGGGAACCTGATTATCAAAATAACTTACGTAATTGCTTGTCATTGATGAATTGAGTTCCTGGGATCGGAGTGAAAATCCTGAAATTAAAAATATCATCAATAAAAATGGAGCGTAAATATTTTTCTTCATAGTTTTTTTTGAATTAGTTGAACGAGGTAAGGAATGTCACAAAAAAAACAAACCAGACAGGTTTTTATAAACCTGTCTGGTTTTGGGCAATTGAGAAATCTATTCCTGACCTACCCAATAATATTTTTGGATATTCATAGTGCCAAAAGCGCCACCACTGGTGCTTCCAAAACCGGCATCAGCTGTTGGAGGAGTTACCCCGGCAATTGCAGGGTCAATTTGCGCTACTTCATACCACATCGAATCCTGAGCTGCAGCATAAACCTTAAAAATACCCTGGCTAATCACGGTGAATGGTGAAGTTTGATTCAATGTAATGTTCCAAATGTCATCATTTGCACTCTTGGTCATTTCATAGGATCCTTCAAGAACTTGCGGAGCTCCGGCAACAAAAGCTGTTACCATATAGCTTTGATCCTGATAAAAATTAGCATACAATGAATCGTCGTATCCCAGGCTCGCCAATATAAGAGAAATGTCATAGGCTGACCATTTTCCAATAATGCCTAGTTCGTTTACATCAGCTGAAGTAGTCAGGTCCTGATCTACACTGTTTCCTTCTGCTCCATAGAAAGTACCTGATTTTGCGGTAACTTCCAAAACTTCATTGCCGTCAACACGGTCGCTATAAACAATGGTAATTGTAGCAACAGCTTCACCGGCTGTGTGTGCAACCGAATATTGCGCACTTACAGGATTGGTGGCCACAAATGTTAATGCGAAATTATTGGCATCAAGGTTTCCTGTTTTATCGGCATTTTTATAAACTGCCTGGTTGAATGTAATTGTTACGACAGTGTTGTCGTCCGATAGGCTACTGCTTGAGATTTCAACTGCTATTCCGGGGTTGTCATCATCTTTATCACAAGCAACGAATGTGAGTGCAAATGCTGCGAGGAGCATCATTGTTAAAACTTTTAATTTTCTCATAATTTTAAATTTTAATAATTAATATTTAGTTTAGATTAATGTGTTTATTTTTCAAAGATATTGAAATTCACTTTTTATCCTTTAATTTTTTTCGGTCAATTTTTCCCGCATCATTTTGGGGTAATTCATCCAGAAATTCTATATGTTTTGGAACTTTATATTTTGCCAGTTTTTCTATACAATAACTGATGATTTCTTCACTTGATATTTTCATTCCCTGATTTAACACGATAAATGCTTTTCCGCTTTCTCCCCATTTTTCGTCAGGCACACCGGTAATAGCAACCGAATTAACAGATGGATGACTGCCAATGATGTGTTCAACTTCGGCAGGATATACATTTTCTCCACCCGAAATGTACATGTTTTTAATACGATCTACCACATAATAGTAACCTTCTTTATCCTTTATCATCAGATCGCCGGTATGAAACCAGCCATTTTCGATTGCATTTGCAGATTCTTCGGGTTTATTCCAATATCCGGGAGTTACAGTAGGCCCTGAAAGAACAAACTCTCCCGGTTCTCCACTGGGAACCTCGTTAAATTTTTCATCTACCAATTTTGCATCATAGTAAAAATTTAAAGTCCCGATCGATCCCTTTTTTCTAATGGCATCCTGATGGTCGAGTGAAGTTACATTAGGCCCAACCTCGGTCAATCCATAACCCTGGCGAATCAGAACGCCCTTTTTGTGCCATTTCTCAATTAATGGAACAGGCATAGCTTCGCCACCAACAACAAAATACCTAAGCCTGCTTAGTTTTACTTTATCGAATACCGGCGATTCGGCCATCATTTTCAGCATGGTTGGCACTGCCCACCATACGGTGGCGTGCTCCAGGTCGAGCATTTCGAGCACAAGCTCTGCGTCAAAACTCTTTACCAACAATGTATAGGCTCCATGATGGATAAATGGCGTAAGCAAAACGTTCCAGCCACCGGTATGGAAAGGCGGAGCGCAGTTTAGCGATACATCTGAAGAGGTAATATTAAGTCTTAGTTCGGTATTTATGCTGTTCCAAAAAAGCATTTTGTGTGTATAGATTGCTCCCTTGGGAAAGGCTGTTGTGCCTGAGGTGTATAGAATGAAAATGGGGTCATCTTCATGAATATCCGACCTGACTGTTACCGGTTCCGTTCTGCTTTTTATACAAGCTGTATTTATTTTGGCCAGCTCTTCCATAGATAGCTTGAAGGCTATATTTTTGTAGGCGTTCAGGTGGCTTATCTTTTCAAGAAATTTATCATCATAAAAGATTCCTTCGACCTCTGCATTTGAAATAATGTAATTGAGTTCATCCGGAACAAGTCGGTAATTGAGCGGAACCAAAACAATACCCAGTTTTTGGGCAACTGCGAATAGCACAATGTACTCGATACTATACTCCGCAATAACAGCCAGGCGGACGCCCTTGCCAAAACCCTTCTCTTTGCGCAACAATTCAGCGAGGTTGTTGCCCAACTTATTAAACTGTGCATAGCTATATTGTCTGCCACTTTCAAATTCTTTGACGGCAGTTTTTAAAGGGTTGTAAATTGCCCACTTTCCAAACCAGTCAAATGCATTCATAATATCTGTTTTTTGTGTTCATTTGATTGATTAACTTGTTAATTCAACTTTTTTATTGGTGCTGTAAATAATCAAACCAACAGCACTTGAAGCCAGAATTGCAGTGGAAGCCGCAATTGCCGGATTTTTGATAGTACCTTCAAGGTAGGGCGTGAACATACCAAAATTCCAGCCAAAGTCGCTCACAAGCCATGGTAAAAAATAGTAAATGCTAAAATGGACTACAATAGCCGTTACAGTAGCCCAAAACGGCGCCCGGATGCCGGTGCTTTTCAGGAATATGCCAAATATCACAGGAATAAAGGCTGCTGAGAAATATGCATAAACTCCATTTTGTGCAAGAATTGCGACACTGAGTTTTGGATGCATCAACTGTTCGAGTGAAACAAAAAATGTAATGATCGCCAGCAAAGCGATACAGATTTTGTTGATAGAAATATAGGCTTTCTCAGATTTGATATTCTTACCAAAAAGTGGCTGGATGATGTCAGAAGTTATGGTTGTGGAAACTGATTGAATTAAGCCTTCAAGCGTCGACATTCCTGCCGAAATCAGCCCAAGTACTACAATCAGGCCAATCACCACTGCAAGGTTACTGTTGGCGAAAGTAGCAACAACGTAGGCAGGGATTATCCCATCGTTTTTTAGTGCTTCACCACCGGCCAGCAGGTCTGGAAATGTAATACGTGCATAAAATCCGGTAATGACCACAATGAAAAATATTACTTCAACTATTGAGGCTACCACCAAAAAGCGGTTTACATCGCTTTCTTTTTTTAAAAGCAGTGATTTAGTTATGATGTGGGGTTGAACAACAACTGCCACTCCTATAATAAACTGAGCAAAGATGATTTCATAAAAATTGCGAAACAGCGGACTTGAAGGATAGGTCGATTTCGAAAGCTGAGGGTCAATTGAAGTTAACTTATCCAAAAAACCATGAACTCCATCGGAGAAATGACCCCACCCTGACCCTAACAAAATAAATGCAACAACCAGCATTATTGAGGCCTGAATCATATTGGTGTAAACCATCGAATTGGCGCCACCAAACATCATGTATCCAAACACAAAAACCACCAACCCTGCAAGTATAAATATTTCGTCAATATTTAAAGATTTAGATAGGACTTTTGTAATGGCCACTGCGATGAGAACGATAAAAGTTATGAGGAGCAGCGACAGGAAAGCCATCAAAAGAGCGTAATTTTTGCTGTTGTACCGCTTGCCAATCCATTGCGCCAGAGTTAGTGCTTTTACTGAATCCCCGTATTTTCTAAAGTTTTTTGTAAGGATTATCAACGAGAGGATGGCTCCCAGGGGAAACACAATTCCATAGGAGATAAACGCAGATACACCAAAATTGGCAATAAAGCCGGGGTTTATAACAAAAGTAGCGGCGCTGGTCATGGACGCTGCAAGGGATAATCCCACGGCAGTGGGGGAGAAGCTGATATTTCCAATGGCATAATCTGAGATATTCTTTATTTTTAAAGCTCCCCGTATTACAAAGTACAGGATCATGGCCATGTAAAGCCCGATCAATATCCATGTTCCGATTACTTGTGCTTGTGTTGCCAAAGTTTGCTAGTAGTTAATTGTTAATAGAAATTCGTTAATCGTTAATGGTCATTTGCTTCGCGTCAATTGTAGTCATTTGGCTTCGCCGTCATTAATTGTCATTTGGCTTCGCCGTCATTCATAGTCATTTGCTTCACGTCATTACATGTCATTTGGCTGCGCTGTCATTAGTTGTCATTAGCTTCGCTGTCATTGAAAGTCATTTGCTTTGCAGTCATTGGTTGATACTAATTTTTTTGTAATTATTTAGAATTTGTGGATTTGCCAATAGAGTTAATGTAGTTATTGAGTTTTACTCCGATAATTTCTAAGATGTTTATCATTCTTTCAAAATCAGATTCATTTATCAAGTTGCGTTGTTTAGCTTTTGTGAGCCATGTTTTTGATTCAAATAGTGAACCTCGTGAATAGTAGCTGAAATTTTTGGCTTCTTTAAAATGATACCTTCCGAATCCTTCACTTAAATTTGCTGCAACAGAGTGGATAGCCCTTACAAATTGTTTCCCAATAGTATCCTTGGCAAAATAATCCCATTTAATTACAATGTTCCAAACTTCCTCACCGATTTCCATTGCCATTCGATAAACATTCAATTCTTCCAATTTCATATTACCTCCTGAAATTTTATTAATCAAAGACTTTATTTGGCTTGGCGATCATTAGCTTCGCGTTATTAGGCTTCGTCGTTATTTATTGTCATTAGCTTCGCTGTCATTAGCTTCGCGTCATTTGGCTGCGCCGTCATTAGCTTCGCTGTTATTAGTTGTCAATGACTACCAATGACAACAAATGACAACAGATGACCATCAATGACTACAAATAACAATCAATGACCACAAATAACAATCAATGACCACCAATGACCACCAATGACCACAAATGACTACAAATGACCATCAATTACTACAAATGACCACCAATGACTACAAATAACAAACAATCAATACCTAAACGCTGCACTGGCAAATGCCAATCCTCCTCCTGATCCTACAAAAAACATCAAATCACCTCTTTTTATTTTTCCTGCATTCAATCGGTCCTGAAATGCCAAAGGTACACATGCTGAACCGGTATAGCCATAATAATGCATACTTGTTTGGGCTTTGTCATGGGGTTGTTCCAAAATATCCATGGTGGCCCTGATGCTATTTATGTTGATTTGTGTTAAGAAATAATGCGCAACATCATCAGGTTTTACACCAATTCTTTCGCAAAGCGTTTTACTCATCATCGACCACATTTCAGGGTTCAATGTTTTGGGGAATTTCTTTACAAATTGTAAAAAATGCCCCTTTTCTGCTACAACCTCGTCGCTTATTGGTTGATTAGTACCCCCAGCATAAATACCCATGTAATCGTAATATTGGCCTTTGGTAATGAGCTGACTGGCCAAATATCCGCGCTCGGTATTTTCTTCAGCCTTAAGGATAAATGCCCCGGCACCATCTGCAAAAAGTGTTGCGGTATTTTTGTTCGACAAATTTAAATATTTGCTCATTGCATAGGCTCCGACAACCATTATCGTTTGGTAGTTCTTGTCAGCGCGGATGTACTTTGCTCCCATGTCCAAAGCGGTTACAAATCCTGCACAGGCAGTATTTACATCAAAAGAGCCAGCATTGATCATACCCATTTTATACTGTACCTTCGATGCTGTTGATGGAGAAATGTACTCAGGTGTGTCGGTAGAAATTATAAGCAGGTCGATTTCTTCGGGCTTTACCCCGCCGGCATCCATAGCACGATGGGCTGCCTCTATCACCAGGTCTGCAACTGATTGATCTTTGGTGCACCATCGCCGTTCATAAATTTCTACATTTTCCCTAAGCCAGGTATCCACATCCTCGCCAAGCAAGTCATTGAAATATGAATTAGGAATAATTCGCTCTGGTATGTATGCTCCGGATGAGTGTATGATAGCGTTTCGCATTTTTCGTTGCTGGGTTATGAGTTATTGGGTTATTAAGACATTAAGTTATAGCCTGCACAGGACTGCCAATATTAATTTACCAATTTCTAAATTCTAACATCTAAAATCTAAACAGTCATCCCACCGTCAACACTCAGCGTGTGGCCGTTAATGTAGGATGCGAAATCTGAACACAGGAAAAGATATGCGTCAGCCATTTCTTCGGGCGAGGCAAGCCGTCCCAACGGGACTTTTGCCTTCATTCCTTCTAGAACCTGCTCAGGCATTTTAGCTACCATTTCAGTCATCGTAAATCCGGGAGCTACAGCATTTACATTCAAGCCCTTGCGCCCAAATTCACGTGCCCATGTTTTGGTCATTCCTATAATTCCGGCTTTAGTAGCCACATAATTGGTTTGGCCAAAATTGCCATAAAGTCCTACCACTGAAGATGCATTTACAATTTTTCCAAATCCTTTGTCAAGCATTATGGGCGCTATGGATTTTGTGCAATTGAAAACGCCGGTCAGGTTTACATCGATCACCTGTTGCCATTGCTCCGAACTCATTTTCTTAAAGGAAGCATCGCGGGTAATACCTGCATTATTAATCAGGAAATCTATTGTTCCATATTTTTCTAAAACGGCTTTTACGGCGTTTTCAATTTCTGATATTTTTGTGGTATTCACTTTGTAAAAATCTGCTCTACCCCCTTGTTGCCTAATTTCTTGTGCAAGTGCCTCACCTTTATCACTTTGAATATCCCAGATTATTGAAACTGCCCCGGCTTCGGCAAATTTAATTGCGGTGGCTTTTCCTATGCCATCGGCACCACCTGTAATAATTGCAATTTTATCGTTGAATTTAAACATGGTTTGATTTTAATTAGATTTTGAGATGCAAAGTACGGCAAGGATTAAAGTATGTTGGTAGCCTGAATATTATTTAAATACCTTGACTTTTATATATAATTCGGTTTCAATATCACACAGTATATTGTAAGATAAAGTGTTAAGGTAAAAAATATGAAGGGTGGACTACATAAAAATCAGAATTATTTTCTGGATTGTAAAAGTTCAGGAACATGATGGCCTATTTCTTGTAAAAGTTCATT
>JGI10211J34971_10003715_pt1 | contig 12176 bp, 8 predicted proteins | sample Etolagsediment_FD_34971 | JGI IMG/M metagenome (IMG submission 34971) | reverse complement strand
CTTGTATTGCGGAAGTGAAAGAAGATGTGATGACCACACTGGCCGGCTCCTTCAAAATGGGGGGCGGCAAACTTTTCTTTAAAAATATCATTCATAATGATGACTCTGATATATTTGCGGGTAATATCAATATTGGCTCCATCAAACTCAACACTGATGACGAGGGGGTCACAATACATATTCCAAACTATCAGCCGGAAAGAGGGCTTGTTAATGCACAATTAACAGGATATGAGGATCAATTTTTTACTGTGTACAATGAGAATGGAGCGTGGGTGCTTTCCGGGAGAATACTTCTATCAAATGGTGATGCCATTTATGAAGAAGGGAAAGAGCAGGAAGAGGTTGAAGACTCGGAATTGCCTCCAATCTATGCTGATTTTGATCTTGTTTTTGATAAAAATACCTGGTACGTGTCCAATCCATTTAATCTTAAGATCGATGCAGGAGATTATATGAGTTTCCGTACGAACCGGGATACTGAAGAGCTTGAGCTCTATTTTGACCTTCATTCACAGCGTGGTGAGATGCGATTATTCGGCGAATTGTTCAGCGTGGAGGATGTGATTGTGCGCAAATCAAGACAGGATAAAAAAGTGTTCATAAATGCCACCTTTACCAAGCGTACACCAGACGGCTCAACGATCTATCTGCATGTGCAGTCAACTGAGGATAAGCTGAATGCTGATGACATCGGCACTGATGCGTATGGAGATGTCGAGGTATCTTTACGAAGTGATAATCCCAAAGATGTGACAATGCTTAGCATCCTTTCAAAAATTCAATATGGCAAAGAAATCGGTGAACTTTCCGAAGATGAGCGCTTTGATCTAGGCAGAGAACAGGCAATAAACCTTGCCAGCGATGAATTGAGCAACCTGATTTTCAGTCCCCTTATAAGTCCGGTAGAGGGCATTGTCCGCCAGATCCTCGGGCTGGATTATGTGAGATTGAAAACCGGTTTTATGAGAAATATTATAGAAACGAGCGGTATTGTGGAGTCGGATGACAATATTATCGACAGAGAGTACGACTCTGACCTTGAGCTGCTTGGGGAACTCAGCAAAGATATATTGCTTGAGAACCTTGCAATCGACCTCGGAAAGTATATAACTCCCGAATGGTACCTGAACTATGAAGCCCTTATTAAGAAAGAAATGACCGCGAGAAACGAAACATATATCGGGGTGCAGCACGAGCTTTCGCTTACCTGGGACCTACCGTATAATTTCCGATTTATTTATCGCTATCAATTCTATCCTGCACAGGGAAAAGACAACCAGGGAATTTCCTTAGAAACAGTTTTCCATTTTTAACTTATACCTTTTCAAAAATAGCACGCTGATCGACACAGATTTGACTGATTTTCGCAGATAAATATATAACATAGAATAATCACCCCCCATCTCCACTTCATTACGCCGTGGCAGGCGAAATTACACCAGTCTCCTCCCGATAAATCGGAATACGCCTTGGCAGGCAGAGAAAAAGAGGAACCACGAAATTTCACGAAAATACACGAATAAGAAAGAAGTATTCATTGGAATTAAAAGAAAGACTTCATAGGTTCAGATTATAATAAAGATTCTATAAAGTATAAAGAGGATTTAAAGGAAGATCTTCTTGTTGAAATTCTATTTTTATTATACGAACGTTATACATTTAATACATTTACTTAAGATGCAATATTACTCACCTCCACTATATTCTTTATATCTTACTAAAAAACTTTACTAATTATTTTCCTAACTGGAATTATGCCATAAATTATCCTAAGATTTAATGAAATTATGAAAAAAATTATATTCTTAATTATCGTAGCGCTTGTTGTTTTTTGTGCGACCCCGGTTTTTGCTCAAGTCGAGTACAATTATATTTCCGATATTGAGGTCACGGGAAATATCAATGTAACCACCCAGCTTATCAAATCAGCATCAGGTCTCGCGCTCGGGCAGGTATATTCTGCAGACAAGGTCACCAAAGCGATTCAGAACATCTATAAGCTTGGCTTGTTCAGTAATATTCAGGTCGAAAAAATCCAAAACAATAAGGGAGTAAAGGTCATCATACAGGTTTCTGAATTTCCCATTGTTCAGGACTGGGAGATAACTGGGAACAAAAAGATACGAGTTGACGAAATAAAAAAGCAGTTCCGGCTTGTTCGTGGAGATTATTGGTCCGGTGAACGGGAGCTGGAAATCAAGAATAAAATTCTTGAGCTTTATTTTTCGAAGGGATACAGGCTAGCTGCAGTCACTTTCAAAGAAGCACCTGTACTGAACAACAGGATCGAGCTAACTATTGTCATAAATGAAGGACACAAAGTGGTGATCCGCGAGATCAGCTTCAAAGGTAATGAGAAAGTTACGGAAAAGAAACTACGCAGGATCTTCAAAACAAAGAAGAGCGGATTCTTGCGCTCAGGGGTGTTCGATCAGGAAAAATTTGATGAAGATCTGACCCGCATTATTGATTATTACAATTCCAAGGGTTACATCGATGCTGCGGTCATTGGCTGGGAACCCAGATATGATGAGAACGGGCGACTCTTCCTGACAATCAATGTTTACGAGGGCAATCAATACCGCATCGGCACGATATCTCTTGAAGGCAATACATTATTCAGCAAAGAGATCCTTCTCCGCCAGCTCAAGTTTGAAAAGAATGAGGTCTTTAACAGGGAAGATTTTGATAACAAACTGAATGGCATACGTTCGATGTATTATGAAGAAGGATATATCTATTCAACAGTCTCTCCTCAGATCAATCCGCAGGGAGATCTGGTGAACATCAATATCTTTGTGCAGGAAAACAACCGTGCAAAGGTCAGGCAGATATATATCGAGGGCAACAAGAAGACAAAAGAGAAGATCATCCGCAGGCAGCTTGCAATTGTTCCTGGTGATTATTTCAGGCAGTCTTTGCTGATACAAAGTCAGCGCAACATATATAATCTTGGATTTTTTGAACCCAATATCGGGCTTGATTACCAGCCAATTAATGATGATGGTGATATCGATCTCATATTCCAACTTGAGGATAAGGAATCCGGCACAGCAAATATGGGTGTAAATTATGATGAAGAGGATAAGCTCACAGGTTTTCTTTCCTTGTCACATAACAACCTCTTTGGAAAAGCATGGGGGCTGAAATTGTCCTGGGAATTCAGCGGCTCGAAACAGGAATATGACATCAGTTTTACCAATCCATATTTTTATGATACAAATGTTCTTGTCGGCGCAGATGTATATCATCAAAGAAATGATTGGAAGGATTATAATTATAAAGTAGTAAAATCCGGCGGCGGCTTCCGTGTTGGAACCAAAATTCCCTGGGTCAATTATGCCAAGGTTACCACCGGTTATTCGATAACTCAGAAACAGTATAGTATTCTGGATGAAAACGATGCTGTTTCAACTTCTCTGCAGGATCTTGTCGATAGAGGGAAGATACTTACAAGTACTTCCTTTCTCACTTTGGAGAGAGATGATAGAGATAATGTGTTCCGCCCAAGTGAGGGCTCTCTTGTGCGCTCATACACAGAGCTGGCAGGTGGCATCCTTGGGGGAAGTGAAAACTATATTAAAGAGATAGTTCAAACAAACTGGTATTTGAAACTTTTCTGGAAGTTTTCTCTTGGCGTGCGCTGGAGAGTCGGTTATGTGAAAGCATTTGGCGATACAAAAGAAGTGCCGCCCGATGAACTTTTCTATCCCGGAGGTACCGGTGCAGACGGAATCCGCGGATATCCGGATAATAGTGTTGTTCCAGAAGATCAGGATGGAGGTAAAGCAGAATTCATCACTTCCAGTGAAATCACATTCCCGATCTCGGGCGACCAGATAATCGGAGTGATGTTCCTTGATGCAGGAAATTCATACAATTACCTCTCAGAGATCAATGTGCAAAAACTGAAAAAAGGAATTGGAATGGGCGTTCGTATCATGTCACCAATGGGACTTCTCGGCTTTGACTATGCATACGGCATGGACAGAAACGTAAATAATAAATGGCAGTTCCATTTCCAATTTGGCTCAACGTTTTAAAAATAATTTTATATAATAAGGAGATGTTATAATGAAGTTCAAAGGTATAATAATTGCGATGTTATTGGTGCTGATCCCCATCATGGGATTTGCTGCTACACAAAAAATCGGCGTGATAGATGTCGATAAAGTGTATAATGATTTTGAAGAGAAGAATGTTGCAGAGCAGCAATTCTATCAGGAATCAGACCAATGGGAAAAAGATTTGGATGAAAAAGAAGCGGAAATTACCCGTTTGAAAAATGAATATGAAAACCTTCCTCCAATCGTTTCCAAAGATCGTCGCGAACAAAAATTGAAAGAGATAGAACAGAAAGAAACCGATTTCTATAATTTAGCGAATGAGTATCGCAACAAGGCGGTCGAACGCCAGATGGAGCTTCTCGCACCTATTAGTGAAAAGATAGTTGCTGCGATCAATGAAGTCGCCGAAGAATACGGGCTGGATATTGTACTCAATACTATGCAGGGTGAGGTCGTGCTTTACATCAAGAGTGAAGATATTGATATCACTCAAGCTGTTATTGAGAAGCTGAATGTAAACGCTGTTCCTGCACCAAAAGAAAAAACTGAGGAATGAAGCAATTCGCTTTAGCACTCACTCTTGAACAGCTTGCTGCCATTGCAGAAGGCAAGATCGTCAAAGTTCGTGATTGCACGTGTCATGCTGTAGGATCTCTTGAAGATGCAGATGAAAATACTGTAGTCTTTTTTCAGGACCCAAAATTTGAAAAGGCATTTGCAGAATCGAAGGCAGGTGCTTTTCTTATTCCCGAAAAATTAGACACAGATACTTTACCCAAAAGAAATTATATTCTTTGCTCAAAGCCGTACTTTTCCTTTTTGAGGATCGTTGCCTATTTCTTACAATCTACACAAAAACCGGTCAAGGGCAGAAACATTCATCCCACTGCAATACTTGCTGAATCTGTTAAAATTCCAGACAATATAACTATTGCTGCAAATGTTGTGATAGGAGAAAATGTCTTTTTGGGCGACTACTCATCGATTCATGAAAATGTTGTTATCAAAGATGATGTTGTCATTGGAGATAAGTGTTGTTTTTATCCGGGAGTGACCATTTACAGCGAAGTTCGGATAGGATCTGAAGTGAGTATTCACGCTGGGAGTGTTATCGGCTCAGATGGATTCGGCTATATATGGGATGGGAAGAAGCATCAGAAGATACCACAAATAGGAAGCGTCATTATTGAAGATGATGTGGAGATCGGTGCGAATGTGACTGTAGACCGGGGTGCGCTTGGTGATACGATCATTCGTAAAGGTTCAAGAATTGATAATCTTGTTCAAATAGCTCATAATGTTGAAGTAGGGGAGTTTACTGTCCTCTGCTCACAAGTCGGGATTGCAGGAAGTTCGAAGGTTGGAAACAACTGTATCTTTGCAGGGCAGGTTGGCATTGCAGATCATGTAAAGATCGGGAGTAATGTTAAAATTGGCGCTCAATCAGGCGTTCCCAATGATATTCCNGACAATAAGATCGTGCTTGGATATCCTGCGATTGATATCGGACTGCAAAGAAGGATTCTCGCTTCATTAAAAGAATTGCCCGATATACGAAAATACTTCCATCAACTGAAAAAGAAGGAAGAAACTAATGTACATTCATGAAAATCAACAGACAATTAAGGATTCAATAAGCTATACAGGCATCGGTCTGCATACAGGGACGATCAGTACTGTAACATTTAAATCTGCACCAGAGAACACAGGCATAATTTTCCGTCGTACCGATTTACCCGGGCAGCCGGAAATCCCTGCAGATATACAGCATGTACAGAGTCTGGATAGAGGAACGAACATCGGCATCAAAGATGCAACAGTCGCCACTATCGAGCATGTGCTATCTGCCATCAAGGGATTGGAAATTGATAATATATATGTAGAAATTGATGGAGAGGAAATCCCTGTAGCAGATGGCAGTGCTATCGAGTTTGTGAAAGCTTTGAAAAAATGCGGTATTGTCGAGCAGAATGCAGAGCGTAAGTATCTTGAGATAAAGAAGCCGTTATCGTTTTCTGTTCCGGAACGTAATGTCGATGTGGTTGTGGTGCCTTCAGAATCTTTGAAGATCACATTTTTTATTGATTTTGATCACCCGAACCTGAAACCTCAATACACTTCAATGGTTTCTCTCAAAGATGAATATGAAAAGGGATTTGCATCTGCAAGAACTTTTTGTTTTATCAATGACATCAAACAACTTAAAGCAGCTGGTCTGATCAAAGGCGGCAGCTTGAACAATGCTTTGGTCATCGGTGACGAAAGTCTTTCTGATAAAGATGTGCAGGAGCTGAGAGAACTCTTTAATATGAAGGGAGAGATCAAACTTAATGAACATAAGCTGCTCAATTCCACTCCTTTAAGATATTATAACGAATTTGTACGGCATAAAGTTGTGGACCTTATTGGCGATCTTGCACTTCTGGGTATCTCTGTAAAAGGACATATTCTCGCTGCACGCTCCGGACATAAAACGAACATCGAACTGATAAAAAAGATCAAGCAGCAGTATGAGAATGAAATCTTAAAAGCAAAATATCAAAAAAAGGAAGCGCAGGGGGTTGTCTTTGATAATGAAGCGATCCAGCGAATTCTTCCACATAGATATCCGTTCCTACTCGTTGATAAGATCATTGAATTCACACCCGGAGAATCTATCGTAGGCATCAAAAATGTTACGATAAATGAACCTTTCTTTCAAGGACATTTTCCGGATCATCCTGTTATGCCCGGAGTACTCATCGTCGAAGCAATGGTACAAACGGGTGGTATTCTTGTCCTAAATGAATGTCCCGATCCTCGTGATTTTGTGGCATATTTTCTTTCAATAGATAAAGTGAAGTTCAGAAAACTTGTTGTTCCCGGAGATAGACTTGAATTTCGAATGAGATTGGTTCGATCACGGGTCGGGGTACATGTGATCGAAGGCAAAACGTATGTTGATGACAAATTGGTTTGCGAAGGGGAATTAAAAGCAAAATTGATAAAAAGAAATGACTCAAATAATTCATCCAACAGCAATAATTGATCCCAAAGCCAAGATCGGAAATGATGTTGAGATCGGGCCTTTTTCAATTATTGGACCGAAAGTAATACTCCATGACGGAGTAAAAATAGCATCAAATGTCGTGATAGATGGTCGCACAACCATTGGAAAAGGATGCAGAATTTTTCATTCTGCTGTAATTGGCACCGAACCTCAGGACCTTAAATATGCTGGAGAAGACACGGCAGTTGAGATCGGCGAATACACACTCATCAGAGAATTCGCGACTGTTAACCGCTCCACTAATATTGACCAGCCAACAAGAGTCGGCAGCAAATGCCTGCTCATGACATATACACACGTTGCTCATGATTGCCAACTTGGTGACCGCGTTATAATGGCGAATTCTGCAAACCTGGCAGGACATGTTATTATTGAAAATAATGCAACGATCGGTGGAATAACTCCTGTTCATCAATTTGTGCATATCGGCTGCTATTCCTTTATTGGTGGGCTTTCACGCGTAAGCCAGGATGTCGCACCATATACTCGTGGAGCAAGTATTCCATATAGAACAGTAGGGCTTAACTCCGTTGGTTTGCGACGTAATAATTTCTCTCCTGAAACAAGAGCAGCGTTAAAGAAGCTTTACAAGATATTCTATAATTCAAATCTCAATACGACCCAGGCATTAGAGAAAATTATGGCTGAAATCGAGATGATTGATGAAGTGAAACATTTTATTGCATTTGTAGAAAATTCAGAACGTGGAATTGCCAAGTAAAATTTTTTTATTTTTTTATAAAAAAAATTGACAGAGTAATTAGTGACAGTAACTTATGGCTTGCATATAGCAAAAAATGATGCGGAGGCACATATGACAAAACAAGAGTTAATTGAAAAAGTTGCTATGGATGCTGACATTTCGAAGAAGAAAGCTGGTGACGCTGTTAACGCTGTATTTGATAGCATCAAATTAGGACTTGAAAAAGGTGACAAGATCACTATGGTTGGTTTCGGAACATTTAGTGTGGCAAAAAGAGCTGCACGCACTGGTCTGAACCCTGCAACTGGTGAAAAGATTCAAATCCCTGCAACTAAAGTTCCCAAATTTAAAGCGGGTAAAAAACTTAAAGAAGCAGTCAAATAATCACCATTTTATAAGAGCAAGGGGCTGTCCCCTTGCTCTTTTTATTAAAACAATTCGGGGTTAAACATGAAGTTTAATGTTCATAGAAATCAAATTTTACAAAAAGTTCAGTTTGTCAACAGTATTGTTCCTGTAAGAAATCCTTTGCAGATACTCACAAATATTCTCCTTGAAGCAAATGGTGAGAAAGGAAGTATTCGTCTGGCTGCTACTGACCTTGAGGTTTCAGCAGTTACAGAGGTAGAATGCAATGTGCTTGAATCCGGGAAGATCGCAATTCCCGCAAAAAATTTTACGGATATTATTCGTGCCCTTCCTGATGACGAGATTCACTGCGAGCTGGATAATAAGATGCTCAATATCAAATGCCAGCATAGTGAATTTAGTTTGATATATGCAGATCCGGAAGATTTCCCTGAAATTCCGGAAAGAGAATGGGAAGACAGTTTTACAATGGATGCAGGTCTCTTTTCAAAATTAGTTGAAAAAACTTCTTTTGCTGTGTCAGAACATATTGGCAGACCAGCATTCTCAGGTATTCTCTGGGAGCTGGATGCAAAAAAACAGAAGATGGTTGCTACTGATGGGAAAAGATTGGGTAAATTCGAGACAGCGCTGAGTCTAGATACTGATAAGATAGACATTATTATGCCGATAAAAGGTGTGAATCTCGTACGCAGAATTATTCATGCTGACCAGCCCAAGATAAAGATTTTGCCCGAAGAGAGCGCGATCAGCTTTGAATATGATTCATATAAGATATATTCACGCTTGATAGAAGCAAATTACCCTGACTACGAAGCAGTAATACCGTATGATAATTCTAAAATATTTGATATCGAAGTAGAACCTCTGATCAAGGCAATTCAACGAGTTTCTCTGCTTGCCTCTGAGGATAATTTTAAGATCGTATTCAATTTTTCGAAAAATCAACTTAAAATTCACTCCGAGAATATTGACAAGGGAACTGCTGAAGAAGTCCTGGAAATTGAGAATGATTTCGACAAATTCCAAATTGGTTTTAACTATAAATATTTAATAGAGATACTCCAACTTGTGGATACGAAGATCGTGCAGATAAAATTCGAAAACTCTCTTGATCCTTGCATTTTTTATAATATCGAATATGCAGAAGATCAAAAAAATCTGTTCCTCCTCATGCCGCTAAGATTAGCAAATGATTAAGTAGAACAGTAAATAAACTTTGATAAAGCATCTGTATTCTTGCAGATGCTTTTTTTATTGTATTTTGGATTTCCTCTTTGCAGAATGCTTATTTCTAACCTCATATTTTCTGAATAACTTTACCTTCTGTTGGTATTGTTCAAGAGGGACCTTCACCCGTAAACGTACAGAATCATTATTGTATCGCTTATCAATAATTTCTGCATTATCAAAAAGATAGGAGATGAATTTTTGCTCTTTGTTGGGAATGTTAAGTATTATGTTTTTCTTGCTAATAGCTAACATTTTTGAAATTGCATTTTCGATGTCATCGAAATTTGCACCGGTTCGTGCAGAAACAAAGAGGGAGTCAGGATAATCACTACGGAGCTTCTTTTTCATGAACAGATATTGATTCTGAGGGAGAAGGTCGATTTTGTTGAAAACCAGTATCATGTCTTTGTGATCTGAATGGATATCTTTCAGGGTTTGAAAAACCGTATCCATATATTCGAATAATTTAGGATGCGAAATATCTACGACGTGTAAGAGCAAATCAGCATAAACTACTTCCTGCAAGGTGGCGTGAAAAGATGCGATCAGATATGGTGGGATTTTTCTTATAAAACCTATTGTATCAGAAATGACAATGTGTTCTTTAGTGTCGAGGGTTATTCCTCTTGTTGTGGTTTCCAGGGTTGCAAAAAGCTGATCTGCCGTGTAAAGATTTGATGATGTAAGTCTATTCAGCACAGTGCTCTTTCCAGCATTTGTATATCCAACAAGACTCACAGAAAACACCTCTTTCCGGCTTTTTCTTTTCGTCTCGTTTATCTGCTCGATCCCTGCAATTTTTGATTTTAAATGTGCAATCCTGTCATTTATTCTGCGTCGGTCTATTTCGAGTTGCTTCTCACCAGGACCGCGAAATCCTATACCGCCCTCGATTCGGGAAAGATGTGTCCATTGCCCTTTTAAGCGTGAAAAGTTATACTGCAATTGTGCAAGCTCGACCTGCAATTTACTTTGCTTTGTTTGAGCATGTTGAGCAAATATATCGAGTATGAGTTGTGAACGGTCTATTATACGCTTCTTGGTCGTTTTTGATAAATTTCTGTCCTGCGAAGGTGTGAGATTGTCATCAAAAATAATGATATTTGCATCTTCACTTTTTGCTCGTGCACCTATTTCTTTTGCTTTCCCTGACCCGATAAAGTATGCAGGATGAGGTTTAGGCCGGATTTGGGTTTCTATAGATGAGACAACAACATTTGCAGTTCGTGCAAGATGTGCGAGTTCCTGCAGAGATTCTTCGACATCAAAGGATGATCTGCCTTCAGTTTGCAGTCCAACTAAAATAGCTTTATCTTGTTTCTGTTCTATCGTATGAATAGAGAACCTCAGTAATGATTTTTAACGTATAAGTACAATTTTGCGAACTACCTCTTCAGAATTTTCATTCTTTGCTTTCATCAGATAAATACCTGAAGGAACTGCGTTGTCATGAATATCTGTGCCGTCCCAGATAACTGAGAGCTGTCGATCTTGAGTAGAATCGACAATAGGCAGATCTTTGATCTTTTGCCCTTTCATATTATAAATTTCCACTTGTACATGTGCATTGAGATACGTAATTTCAAAACTGATCGTCGTAGTAGTAGTGAAAGGATTTGGGAAACTCATAATGTGATATCCGAACTTATGGGCAATTTCAGGGAATTCATCTATCGCAACAATGTCCAGATCGAGCAATATATACAGTGCAATCGGATCTATCTCCCCCTGGTTGATCGTGCCGTCATACACGAATCTGCCGTGTGACATATAGTGCAGAGCCATAAAGGGAAAGGTCATTGATGTGCCCTGTATGGGATTGTGAATAATGGCAAGACCCATATTTTGAGTTCTCCCACAAATCGAGCAATCCTCAACGCCCCAAACAAGTTGAGGTTCAATATAAATGGAGTCGGCTGGCGGAGTTGTCCCGGGAGGAATAACCGGAAGGGACGCGATTTTTTCAATAAGAGATTGTGATATTTCGTGCCCGTCATCGATCCCAATATTATGCGTGTAGGGATTATCATAATCCATATCGAAATAGGTTTCGGCGATGTTGTTCAATCCGTCATTATCTGGATCATTCGGTGTGGCAAGTGCATGATGCAAGATGTCATACGGAGCGATTGTCTTGTTGAGCAGGGCAATATCAATACGGGTGGTATCATCCTCAATTATGTAGGAAAACGAACCATGCTCCATAAAATGAAGTGCCATATAAGGAATATCGATCTCGAGCTCATGCATCGGATTGTGAACGGTCACATATCCCATATTTGCAAGCTCGCCGCAGATCGGGCAGTTATAATATCCATAGGTCGGGTGCTCGATCACATAGCAGGAATTCGGTGTGACTACATGTGGCAGACTGTCTATAAGCGCTTTATGCTCTTGAGCGATTGTGTGAGATTCTCCACTCGGAAAAATACCTGTTATTAATTCTTCACTGTTCGTGAGATAGTCGTCGTCATCATCACCCGGCACAGTAACCCAGTGAGCATCTGCATGAAGATGAGATAAGGTGCCAAGAGAAAATGTCAAAGCTGCAGCATAAGGTAGTGCTTTTTTGAAGAATTGTAAAATCGGAGTCTTTTCATGTAAAGCATAGTCTGTGCCATACAGTTCGCGGCATTCATCAAATATTGATTTGTAGATAGGGAAGAAAGATGGTGAAATACGACAATCGGGGCAGATCCAATGAAACAGAAGTTTCTGTTCCTTATCTATGTACGGATTTCGGGTGTACCCA
>JGI10211J34971_10003712_pt1 | contig 12187 bp, 21 predicted proteins | sample Etolagsediment_FD_34971 | JGI IMG/M metagenome (IMG submission 34971) | reverse complement strand
GTCTTCACCTTTTGTAAATAACTTATATGCTTTTACAGTTTTTTTAGGTTTAAAAGTTCTAAGTGCTTTACCTGCCATATCTCCTACTACAGGAATTAAACCCAAAGCACCTGCCGCAGTTTCTATACCAGCACCTACATAATCTTTTTCATCTATAGCATCTGATACACGTTTGACTGCCATGGCTTCCCCAACTCCGGGAATAAACTCTGCCGCACCTTTTGCTATATCAACTTTTGATTCATCTAACTTTTCAATAACATCACCAGCAGTTTTTTTTGTAGGACGTTCTACAGTACCACTAGGTTCTCGTGTCATAAATCCTGAAGGTTGTTTAAGTGCCATTTACCTCATTCCGTAAATATTTAAGTTTTCGGAGTACTGCTATTGCGCCTTGTTGTCTATGTACTAGTATTGAATCATCTGTCTGTTCTAGTACTTTCTGGTGTTGTTCTATTATTAAGTTTATATAATCACTGAACGCTTCCCACTGGCGGTTGTTGTTCACTAGGGGCTTGAGTTTGCTGAGTACCTGCTGTCTGTCCATTTGCGCTAAATCCTTGTTCACCCGGAACTGGTGCTTGTCCTGTTCCTATGTTACCGCCACCTGCACCTGTTGGGTCTAATGGATTAGCCCCTGCTGGTGCGCCTTGTTCTTGTGGCTGTTCTTGTTGGAAGCCTTTCATCAGTTCTGCCTGAATAGCGGCTTCATCCATATTGTTGGTAACTTTGTCGGGGTCTAACTCCATAGATTTTGCAATCTCACGGATAATATATTGGAACTTAGCAAACGGTGCAAGTGCTGGATTGCTTGCTACCTGTAAGAACTGCATTAGTCTTTGACTACGTACTTCGTTAGCCATTAGACTTTCTGTACCTCTTGCTCTTACTTCTAAGTCACCTTTTATTTGTGGGTCATAATCAAACTGCATATTAAATCTAAACAGTCCTTCTCCTAAAGGACGTAATAGATAATCATCTACGTTCTTAATAACAGTCTTTGTGCCACCTGCTGCAGCATTCATCAACATAGATATACCACTAGCAGTTCTACCTACACCTGATACACCTGTCTGACCATGTGCAAAGGATGGGAAGCCTGTGCTTTCATCTGCAAGTACACGAGCCTTGTCAAACAGCATCATGTTCTCACTAGATACATTCGGGAACTTTGTACCAAATATAGCCTGACCCGGTGCGCCACCTTGTCTACGGAACACCTTGCCCGGATATAGTGATAAGTCTTGACCCGGCACTAGGTTTGTCTCATCAACCTCTACAATCAAATTGCCAGACAATACAGCATTGTCAACAGCCATACGCATAAAGCCATTCATTAATGTCTGTGTATCGTCCATGTTTTCAGCGATACCTACACCAAAGAATGAGTATGGGTTTAACTCATATGGTGCAGCATGGTATGGTATTCTAGCAGGTTTGAATGGATTAAGTACCATACGTAGTAGCTTACCATTACAAATCCATACGTTAGCCTGTAACTCATCAAATGTTTTCAGTTCTTCTGGTATCTCTACATCTGCTTCTTCAAGCACATCTGTATCAACAGTACCCCAATACTCAAGAACATCAAATCGTTCTACACCGTGTTCTGGTGCATAGTCAGATAAATCATCTTCCCAGTATTCTTTGATGTAGTTCTCACCCATCTGGATGACTTCATCAATTACGTTTCCTCTGAACATCGGCCTCTTTTTGAGATTCCGTAATTGCGACCTTGACATCTTGTGTCGTTCAATGACATACTGCGCTTCATCCATATTATTGGCATCAGGGTCAGGATAGAAATTCCATACAGAAACATGGGTAACTTGTGGCATTGTTTTGAAAACTGGGTCATACTCACCGTCCTCATTCCAGTTGGGATATTCTTTGTCAATAGCAAATGGACCTTTCATAACACCAGTTCCAAATAATGCCATTTCAAATGCAGAGTTTCTAAGATGCTTACTTGCACCTGATTCTTCTAACTGGTCATGTATTTTCTTCTGCATCTTCTTTGCAGCCACCATAGCTGGGCTAAAGGTAACTGAGGTAGGTGTCATACCCGGACCTTCTTTAAGCCCGTCTATACCGCTTAATTTGTCCGTTAAAGGACCAAGCATTTCTTCTAGTGTCTTTGCTGTAGCACCCGGTGGTAAGTCTCTACCATCACCAGCAAATCCGTATGGGCTACTTAGTGCAGTATCACCACGTAATTGTTCTGGTTCTTGTGGGTCAAAGTTGACATCTGCGACAACTCCTTCTGGCAACTCAGTAGGTTCAACAGAGACAGGAAAACGATTATTAGCAAAAAGGACATCAACGATTTGCCCATAAGCTGCCAAAGTTTTTGTTTTTGTAACCTTGATAAAGACACGTGACTTCTCCGATTCAGTAAACTGTACATCAGGTCCGTATAATCCACGGTAATTACGATAGGCTTTTAGCCAACGCTGTTCATCTTGATAGCGATAGTCTTCTGCTCTTTTATACTTTTCACGAATGAATGGTACGATTGAAGATACATCAGCATCTTCTGTTGTGCTATCCTCAGTATCTTCTAAGGCGATAGCTTCATCTTCAATCATTACATTTTCATCTTCTGCCATTTTCTATTCCTTAATATCCAAAGGTTGAATCTGCTACTTGCATACCACCACCCGGTCTTCCATGTGGGTCATAATCAAATATACTAAATCGTGGTCTTGACATTATACCATATCTCATCGCATCGTACAAGTGGTCTTCTGCAGTCGTGTCAATATCTTCTGGATTGCGTTTGTCAATCGGCAAGGCAGGTAACTGTGAGATAATGTTTGTACAACTACTAAAGAAAACAAGTCTAGGCTCTTCCGTATATTCATCTACTTGTAGTCGTCTGTGTATTTCGTTTTTACCAGCAACACGACTACCTCTGCTTCTATCTGATGGTCGCCATCTGCAACCCTTCTGTATCATTTGCTCTGCAAGGCTAGGACCAGTATCACCACGCTTATGCCAAAGAGAACTGTCAAGAACACCATACTTAATATTGCCATCGCCAGATTCTAAGTCCAACACCATATCGGCTAAATCAGTTGCGAGTACCTTAGAGGTGTATAGTTCTCTGTAAACAATGAGTTGCTCACTAGGACTAACGGCAAACCAAACCACGCCACTGTATGAACCATAGCCATAGTCACATGCTCTAAACTTAACCCAGTTGTTAGGTATATCAAAAGGCTCAACAACATGGATATCCCGATTAAATTCGGTAAACGCTGCCCCTTCTTTAATATCCCAATCACCTTCAAGCAACTGTCTACGTTGTTGTTCAGGAAGCGAAAGAAGCATAGCTTCGTAGTCACCTGCGTCTGATAGGTACGGGTTGTCAGATAATCGTGCCGGGATGAACCTTCGCTTAAATAAGGCTTTACCAGCTTTGCTGTGTCCTGCTGGATATCTAAGAACTTCGCCAGTTTCAATATCTGTGGCATCAAATGCTTTACCGTATGCTGATGGGTCAATGAACATTTTCTTCACCCAGTGATGACCTCTTCCACCGGGGTTAGTTGTAGCACGCATATAAATAGGCAAGTCAGGGGCAGTGGACCTTAAACGAGAACGCATGTAATTCCATGCATATGGTGACTGCCACTGTGTTAACTCGTCAAAGCCTATCCAGCTAAACGCTAGACCCTGATAGCGAAGAACGTCATCATCTCTATCCAGATAAGACATCCACAGTCTCGCACCAGAAGGGGCAGTCCACTGCATCTTTCTTTCCGACCACTTTATGCCGGGCCATATTTTTGGGTACAACTCTTGAGATTTAAATATAAGTTCTCTAAGTTCTTCTGTTGTATGTCGTAACAGCAATCCACTAAATGCTGGATGCCCCATATAACGTAGTGGGTCTGCTAACATGGCGTAAGACTTACCACCACCTGCTGAACCACCGTAGAGTACCTCACGTTCCCCTGCAGCTAGAAAGTCTGTCTGAGGTCCGGGGTTTGGTTTAAATAAGACATTAGCGTGTTCTTCTTCTTTAAACTCATCTATATCAATGTCTTTAATTTCAACCGTTGGCTTTTGCGCCTGTTCTTTCTTCTTCAAGGGCTTTCGCCTTGGCGATTGCCTTTTCCGCATATTCTGCCCACTTGCGGATGCTTGCAACTTGGTTCTTACGTTGTCGCTCATTCTGTAACCGTTTCCTTAATCCTACGTGAGATATATACCTGCCAGAGTTTGTACTTAACCAATTAGCTACCTCACGATAGCTGTATTGATTTACGTGTTGTCTAGCCTTTTCTAATAAATCTAATTCAGTTGGTATGGGGTCAAGAATGTCAGGGTCTTCTTCATTGAACTTATATCCAAATGGTACAGTACGTGCTATGCGTGGTATCTGTACCCACTCGTTCTCTTCTTTTATATCTGTCGGTTGTGGGAGTTTCCACTTGCCTATGCTTCTAGTCATCTTCACTTGTAGCTTTAGGTGGCATAAGCATCACACCACCACTAGATTCCACTTGCATTTTCTCTGTCTTCACCAAACCTGAACGGTCTAGTAATTCTTTAGCTGCTGCCATCTTGTCACGTATGCCTAGTTCTGTTGGGTCATACAGCGCACCTGTCATAGCCATTGCCGCCTTTGGTGCATTACGTGCCATATACATAGATGTAGCTTCTAGTATCTCATCTTTTAATCCTTTTACAATAGCAGTGGTAGGAGTATTGTCTGAGTATCCAGCAATTTTCTTTGCTTGCACAACATCACCACCTGCTTCTTCAAACAGAACTGCAAGAAATTTTTGTTGTCTTTCGTTTAACTGCCGTGTCATTTGATTTCTCCAGTATGCATGGCGTGGGCTAAACGTGTTGCACGTGATTTTACCTGATTTGCCCACCTGCTGTCAAGCATTTCTTTTGCTGCAGTAGGAAAATCTTTTTCATGTATAGCCGCCCACATATTTTTAAACTTCTTTAATCTTGGCACACCCATATTAAATGCCATGTCCATTACTACAAGTTGACGTACAGCGTCTAAGCTATCCACGCAAGGGTGCGCTCTGCATAGTTCTTCCTCAACAATCTGTACGTCATTCGTTGCTAAATAGACCGCATCTTCTTTAGTAATACCATGCTCATATATAACATCCATATTTGGAATATCCATATGCTCAAGTTCTGCTTTACTAATGCCACGGTCTTTTAGGTTTCTTCCGATGCCAATTGTATCAATGCCTAGTGTATCTTGGTACACTGTAAGCACAAGACCTTCTCCATCAATCAGCTTCTTTATAAATGTTTCTCTGTCGTACTTCATTTCTTCTCACTACCTAACCACACTGCGAATGCACCTGTCATTGCACCACTAACTACAGATATCATTGCACTCTGTTGTGTTGATAAATCTTCTAAAGACATTCCCCACTCAATCACTCGCATGTACATTATTGTCATTACAAGCATCATTAATCGTGGTACTATCTTGTATTCTAATATCGTCTTTGCAGCCATTGTTATTTCTTTCCGAAGAATTTAGTTGCGCTACGTACTCCAAAAGAAGCAGCCACAATAATGCCAAGACTATACTGATACCACTGAGGCATTGCTTCCAACTGGGCAAAACCATTTGCTACTACCTCTTCCATTCCCGGTATGAATGCTAAGATTAATGGGATACTAAATAGAATGGTAAGCCACTCATCTTTCCATGAAGACTGACTACCTTTAGCCATCTCCAAATCCCAATCAATCTCACCCGTAGCTTTCTTCTGCATTACTACAGCTTCAGCCTGTGCCTTGGCTACCTTAGTAGCTGACTGTGCTTTCTTCTCTTCTACCTTACCTTGTAACCATGTACCAGCTAAATCTGCTACAGGTCCTATCAGCATATTAAGCACGTCTAAACCTCGCTGTTTTCTTTGCAATTGAAGCTGGTTGCTTCACAAACTGTTTCCCCTGCTTTGTTCCTTGGCGTTTCGCTCGTGATGTTGCCGCATACTCCGCAGATGTAAGGCTCTTTATCGCTGAAGTAGGAAGGTATCTTTCGCCAGTTTTGCTTGAAGGTTTCCCAGATTTGGTTCTCCACTTTTGTTTTGTCCATGACTTTAAACTCTTTTGTGATTTTGCTAGTGCCATTATAAACCTTTCAAGAAGATAGCAAACCAGACTACTAAAGCTAAACCACCTAATCCTACAATAATAAGTATAGTAAGAAGTAAACCTTCTATTATTTGCTTTCTTTTCTTACGTGCTTTTTCTTCTTCTGCTCTTCTCTGCTTTCTCATCTTGGCTTGAAATACTAGCCAATCATCCCACAAATGATTTCTACCATATAACATCATTAGTTCTTTAAGTTCATGCTCTTGTTCTCTTATCTTTTCAAGTGCCATAAACTCATCTAAATCATTTGCACCTTTACCTTTGAAAGCTGACCAGAAAGAGTTTTTCTTTTTACTACCTTGCTTCTCTAACTTTTCCTTGATTCCAATGTATTCACCAATACTGTGTGCAGCACTAGCTAAATCTTTCCCGTTCATTACGGTTTGTTTTATAACACCGAATGCAGCATTGGCTGCGGCTAGTTCTGCTAACATGTGTCTCCCCCTTCACGTGTTGCATTTTATTTGTAACCACCGCCTTTTGCTTTATATTTGCTGGCTAGTAGCTGTGCTTTTCTTGCAGACCACTGACCCGGATTACCACCTTTACTGCCAGCTTTAATGCTATTAAATAAGTTCTTTCTCATTGTGGGCTTAGTATAGTTGCCAGCTTCATTAACTCTTGATTTGCTCTGTGTCGTACCGCCTTTCGCAAGGCCAATCTTTCTAGTCGGTTTCTTTTTCTTTGCAGTTTGTGAGGTTTTCTTTGTAGAGACACGTGCCATCTCCTTAACTCCGTTGTGGTAAATATGTTTCTTTTACTTTAACAGTTATTGTTACTGCACTATTTGCACTTGCTAATCCTCTTAACTTATCTCCTTTAAATAACCATAATGGGTCATCGTTTATTTGAAGCAGACTATTTGGTAGTAATTCTATTGTTTCAGCTAACGTATAGAATGTAGTATTCTGTGCATCATACCAATCTAAACTAAATGTAACACTATTTGTTGAAGCATTGTTAATATAGATATTATCTATCTCTGCTTCATAGTTAGCAGGTACAGTGTATATGTCAGCATTGCTTGTGGTAAGTTCAAGTCCTACTGTACGGTTCTTTGTTTCTGCCATATTAGTTCTCTATGTATATAATATCAAATGTAGATGAAACTCGTAAGTCAGCATTTGAACTGTCAGCTATTGCACGAAACTCAATATCTGTTTTCTCAGGTATAGGCTGTGGACAAGTAATGTCTTGGTGATATGAACCTGCAAATAAATCAAACTTATTCTGAGTACGAAATACACCATTAACTTCTCTAGTTAACATGCGTATTGTAGCAACTTTGTTATTCTGTATTGTAAATGCTGTAGTATCTATCTGAAACAAGTATGCTGTATAACCAGCAGGTACAGTCCATAGTGCCATCAAAGTTTGTTGGTCAGCAATAGATACATAAGCATAGGTAGTAGAACTATTAGTAATGCTGATATTGCCACTACTTGCACTACTGCCAGACACAAAAGCACGATAAACCCGAAGAAAACTTCCAGTGGTAGTAGCAGTACCTGAAGCATTAAGTGTGACAGTTTCGGATAACTCAGCATAGTTTGTGTCTAATCCTTGTATGGTTACTTCTACATTCTCGTCTGAAGCACCAGCACTGCTTGTAGCTGTCATTGTTACAGCACTAGATGGGTAGGCATACAAACCACCTACATCCCAAATAGTCTCTTCTACGTTTTGGATTTCCCCGTTATACCCAAACTTGAATATACGTTTATGACCATCAACTAATCCACGTGACACTTGTAAGAAGTACGGATAATATCCTACTCCACCACCCATGCCAATTAATTGTGGATAGCTTGTAATACTCATTACTTAATACGTACCTTATCAATACAGATAACTGACCACTTGTGCAGTTTAACATTCCACCTGCCAAGTAGTCTAGCTATCTTTAAACAGACATGACTTAAGAATGTCCAGTATGCATCTACTATAATATTCTTTAAGTCAGACATTACTTTTTCTTTGCTACGCCACCACGCATCATTTTCTTCTTAGCCATCTTAGCCATGCCACCGCCACGCATCTTCTTTTGTGCAACACCGCCACGCATCATTTTCTTTTTAGCTACTTTTGTTTTACCCATTGCCATTACGCAATCTCCTTCTATCAAGAACCAAGGCTTCATATGTATCATCAGGAAAATGTTTATAGTATCCTGATTTCTCTAAACTCAGTGCAGCATCATCTAACACTGACAAACGCTGCACAAATACCATGCAGTATTCTAAATCACTACTAGTTATACCATCTTCTTCTAAAAAGTCAAGCCCTGCATCACTAGCATCAAACTCTGGATGAAACACCATCAAATGTAAATCTATACCTGCTAGACTTAGTGCTTCATTCATTCCATCACATAGACCATCTAGGTATTCCATGCTTGGCATATCTTCGTCAGCCCATACAACTATGTCATAATCGTGGCTATCAAATATTTGTATCTCTGCACGTAGACCTTCAAGACCTGTGTTAACACTAAACATCACCTGATTATCTGCCCACGCTTTAGCTGCGTATGGGCATGGTGGTAATCCGTTTAACTTTACGTTTGGTATCTCAAGAAAGTTATGTGACCAATTACGGATGTCTTGTTCTACTCTATGCACGTCTATTCTTTTTACCTGCTGTAGATGTTCTAGCGAAAGAACGATTACGTGATGCACGTTGTGTTGTTAAGTTACTGCGTCTGTTATCAGTAGGATTACCATTCTTGTGTGCTACATCCTTACCTGCTACGTTTACACCGCCCTTTGCTAGTGTTGCACGTGCAGCATTACGAGATGCCCTGCGTTTCTTCTGGGCAGGTTTAGAGTGGTAGTTAGCATATTCTTTTTTGTAATTACGCATTACCTGTAATCTTATTAAATGCTTCAGGGCTTTTAGCTTTCAATGCTTTCAGTCCGGGGTTCATTGTGACTGAACCACCTGCTGCGTACATATGCTTCTTACCATATGCCATGCCACCATCTTTCATTACTGTTTTATCAGTAGTAGCTTTTTCACCACCTGTAACCATTGATAACGGTGGTGCTGTTTCTCCACGACTTTTTAATTCAGTAATAGCACGTTTTTTATCAGCTACTGATGCACCACTATTTCTATTCAACATAGCTTTTAAGGCTGATGTAGATTGGTCTGATACTTTAAACTTTGGTCTTGATTTAGGTTCAGCCATTTTATTTCTCACTTCTTTTTTAATTCAGTTGTATATTTTTTACCATTCCATGTAAAAGTTTTATTACCTTTTTTTCTGAAGTGTGCAAATGCTTCTTTAAATGATACACCACCTTTTGAAACACCTACGTTAAAGTTTTTAGCTTTTTTTGCAGGAGAAGTGTTAGCTTTGGGTTTAGCTTTTGTAGATTGCCTTAACTCCATAGATAGTTGAGCAAACTCATTTTTAGGTGAAGCTAGTTTAGATGGGTCAGAACCTGTCTTTTTTGCGCCAACTGTCGTTGACTTTATAGCTTTTTGTAACGCATCTCCGGGAGTATTTTTCATCATAAACTGTAGTACATCATTTTTTGTACTAAAAGCTTTTCGTAGATTAGCCATTAAATCATCGCCAATTTTCTTTTTATCTGCCATAGTAATCTCCTACCATTTAACTTTATGTGACCAGTACTTTGCTGATAGCTTACTAGTCGGTTTACCTTGTGCATTATGTCTAGCATAATACGACTTCTTACGTGCCTTGTCCTTCGCAGTTGTAGGAGATTTCCCAGCACCTTTAACGCCCTGCTGTCCAAAGCGAATAAACTTATATGTATCACCTTCCTTTGCCATCACCTTGTGTGACTTCGTAGGATGGTCAGGGTCACGTTTAGGTTTGTTTACACCTTCTAACCCTTCTTCTTTCATTTTATTTTTAACACGCTCTGGAACTGCCATTAAACGCCTCTATCAAACTTACACTGAAATGAAAATGAATGCGGTGTACCCAGTACCTCTGCTACATCTGTGACTATTACTGCTGCACGTTCCTCGCACTGCACTTCCTTTACATATGGTCCGTATACATCTTCAACTATGATGCATTGTCCTGTCATCATTGAACATGCCATTACGAATGTTGTAAACATTTTAATCTTCCCAGCCTTCCAGACGCATATAGTCCTCTGTTTCTTTCAGAGTGAACTTACGTGGGGAAAACTTAGTCTCCAATGCATTACGCACATAGAATACATCGCTATGTGGTATGTGAAGACGGTCAAGTGAGTTGGTACGAAGGGCTTCATAGAAAGCTGGAAGTACATCGTCTGTGTATAGTTTTACAGATTTCTTAGCCAAAGTCAAGAACTTTCTTACAAATGTACAGATATTTATATTAATGGGGATTATTTAGAGTGTTTTCACTTATAGTGTTCATTGTTAGTGAATTAACAAAGAAAATATAATAACATTATAAGTGTATTTATATTATTAGTGTATAAACACTTATAGTGTATCACTCTTAATGGTTTAATAAAGTAATTATACCACGGATTATGATATCAGTCAACCCCTAAAATACAGTAGGGGTAAATTATTCCTGTATTAGGCATATTTTTAGAACAATTTTCTATTATACATGCATAACAGGTACACACAAATGTTCTATTGCCGTTGTGGTTAACACTTAAAATACCTAATCTGTGTATTTCTCCATGTATACTACGTGTATACCCCCCCGTGGCTCCTGCATGGTCGCTTGTTTGCCGTTTCTATCATAATGACCGCTATGTTGCTGTAATAAAATACTAATATGCTTTAATAAAAGCTAATAAAATCAATAACTAACTGAATATATAGATTAAAAGGCAATAGATATCAGATTTATTGCCGATTATATGTTCTTTTAAAAATGTTCACTTTGTAAATCTTTACAGAATAACTAATACGGGTGCATGTAAATTTATACTATATCCCCTTATCACTATGTCACTGAGTGACAGTACATAACCAGAACGAAACATGAACGAACTAGGAACAACAACGTCAACAATACTTACCTATTTATACGCATATTTGACATAACAAAATTATAAGATGCTATCCATTTATTGAAACAATATTACACAATGTCATTATTCTTTCCACAATGTGAAAACATTACCACTTACGGGGATTGACAGGAAAACAGCCATAGATTAACTTGTTTGAAAGATTAAGCAATAACGCATTAATCATAGCGTCACTGAGTGACAGAAAGACAAAACAATGACTAATCAAACAACAAACACAACAAATATTAACGCTGATTTCTCAAAGACAATGGTTTCATTCCAAAAGAGGAAAGACAGTGCCGATAAAGCGCAAGCAAAATTCTTTCATGATAATTTTGAGACAGCTATCTTATTTCAAGAATACATACAATTAACTAATAAGAATTGTTTCAAAAAAGATGATAAAGGCAATTTGAAGCTATCCAAAAATGGCAAGCCACTAGTGGATAATAAAAAGCTATCTGAAATGTTAACAGAAACACCTTTTGGCAATGCTACATGGATTTTAGAACGTGCTTTTCGCAATGAAAAATCCGTTATTCTCAACACTACATCCGAACAAACACGCGAAAATATGGCTAATAATCCAGATAGCAATGCGACTGCATGGCATGGATTAGAACAAGCTGAGAAAAAGCGTATTGCAAAAATTGCACGTGAAATGAAAAAAGATGATACAAAAGACACGCCAAAAATTGAAGCTATCAATAATGATGATGATGATATTGAAAATGCACCATTGGCAATACGTCAAACTATTGGCAAAATTACAGCCGATAAAGATTATCAAAATTTAAATTCTTCTCAGGTGTATTCTCACATGACTAATATTTTAAAAGCACTATTAAAAGATAACGGGATATCTAATACATCATACAAAACGTATCTTAAAGAATTAAAAACAGGTACTAATAATTAATATGTCACTGAGTGACAATAGCCTAATCGGATTTATTTCTGATTAGGTTTAACCACTAGAAAAGGGATTTTAAAAAATGGATACTAAAAGAATAAACGATTTAATTTTACATTTAAAA
>JGI10211J34971_10003711_pt1 | contig 12188 bp, 21 predicted proteins | sample Etolagsediment_FD_34971 | JGI IMG/M metagenome (IMG submission 34971) | reverse complement strand
CCCATTTTTCTTTTTCGGCCTTGATGGCGGCTTCAATCGCTTCGGCTTTTTCGGCCTCGGATTTGGCCTCGGATTTGGCGGCGGCGGCCTGTGCTTCACGGTCGGCCTTCAATGCGGCGGCGACTGCTTCGGCGGTCTTTTCGGCTATTTGTGCTTCTAACTCTTTATCCATGATTTTTTTATTCTCCTTCTCGGATTTGATTTGGTTGGGTTGTTTGCCATCCATCGCACCCGGCGACCCATCCGGCAGCGTATCGGCTGGCTTCGGGTCGGCTTCGTCTTCCTGGATGTTGGTTACAAATTCAGGCAGGTTGATACCTGCGGACTGATACATTGAGCGCATAGCGGGCAACGCTACGGCATATTGGTTTGCGGGCTGGCGTCCCTCGCCGGTGTCGAATAGGCTGATTTCAGCCAGTGGCCAGTTGAGTATTTCCCCATTGGCGGCAGTGCGTACCAGGTGGGCGATACTGCCAGATGATGCTTTCGCTAACCCCTCTTTGGCGGCCTCCCAGACACGCTTCGCCATCTCGCTAACTGCGTTCAGGGCCACACGATACCAGACGCCATCCTCGCGCACTTCGTGAGATATCGCCTTGCCAATAATCTCTGGTTCGCCCATCGGTTGACCGTCTGGACCTAAGCCGTGATAGTAGACAATCAAGGGGTCGAGTTGGTCATCATATAGGGCGGTGCGCTTGCTGAAATATTCCCCCTGGCTATCGCGCCCATTAGCATGCCCACCGAAAGGTACAGCTAAAACGTCTAGCTGCCATTCTCCGTTATCCGCTTTGATTACGTTGATCTTAAACACGAAAACGCCCATCCTTGATAGATGGGCGTTAGACGGGCATCCTGTGATTTTTGCGAGACCCTGACGGGTGGCGCATATAGCTAACTTGTTCTAATTATATACTATTTCAATCGACTTTACAAGTTGTTTTATGCCGCGCTTGATTAAATCCATATTCTGCGAGACGATACCGGCGGCGACCCGACCCATGCCCGCCCAGAATTGACTATCATCCATCAGCTTAGTCAGGCTGCCAGCCAACGCTAACATAATCTCACGTTCGGTCATTTCTCGATTGCCTTCTGCCCGGCGACTTCCAACCCGCGCCGCTCTAACAATGGGCGGCGTATCCAGCCGCGTTGGGGCAACTGGTCATCGGGTGGGTGTAACTCCTCAATCAGACAGTGAGCCTTGATATCCTTGATAACCTTGACCCGTGCGCCATGCGCCAGGATGCCGCTGATATTATCCACGCCGAACGGCTTGTCATGCTCTCGGTACAATAATGCCATCTTGACGGTCAATAGTCCACGCGTGCCGCTATGCTCGTAGCGGTCGATGCCGCAGATAGCGTCGTGATTTGGGTCTGGTTTCGTTTGCGCTTTACTGGTCTTTGATTTCACAATCCTACCTCCCGGATGGTTTTATCAACCCATCGCTGATATATCCTGGTGATCTCACCTAGTCTCTCTTTGGCAACGTCGTACAGTTTGCGCCATCCGATCTTTGCCATCGCCTGCGCCTGCTTTGCGCCGCCAAGGTAGGGCGCATAAGTCGCACGGTTGCCAATGCTGGTTATGTACGGCTGCGCGCTGATCGTGAACTGTGTCCCGTACCGCTCTGATGAGCCGGTATTATTATTCGGGCTTGTCCACGTGCCTTTACCGCGCTCATAGTACGGGTAGGGCGGCATGTTGGCGTCTGTCATAGACGGGTACTTCTGCAACCCCTCCTGCCCAATGACCAGCGCCCCGGCTTCACGTCCAGCGGCTTGCAGGTTTCCCGCAACGGTACGCGGAAAACGCACAAAGGCGGCGACGATTTTATCAAGGTTCTCTAACTTGATTTCGAGTACGTCACTCATCGCCGATCCTCGTTGTAGTCTGTGTCCAGCATCTGCATCTTGTGTGCGCTGGCGGGTTGTAGATGTTGCCATCAAAGTATTCGTTGATACCTACCTCTTTACCTTCCAGCGGGCCGCATACCGGACAAACCCGATCATCCCGGTTTGTGTACCAGATTTTGACAACCGGTACGCCAGGGTGGAGATGCGCTAACTCCTCGCCTGCTATCTGTGTGGCTTTAGCGTAGACGTTGGTGATCTCAGTTACCGCAACGGTCAAGGCTCGATCTGGGCCAAGTGTGTATTTCAATGAGCCAATTACATCGCCAACGGTCATCCCAGGATTTTCTACAAACTGTGTCAGTGTTTTCCTAAGCGCCTTCGTGGTGGTCTCGTCCAATTGTTCTACTAATCGCCCTGCCTCAGTTGCGGCTATCCGGGCCGCTTCTGCATTGACGCCGGTCAGGTCAATGGCTGGCCTGACCAACTCTGAGAACATCAGTACGCCATCATTAGCGGCGGCGGTGAATATGCGGATGAGTTCCGCTAGTGCATCCTCGCTGCCGTCATACAATAACAGGTCATAGGGTAGGGCTATATCCACCTTGCGCCCAGGGTAGGCGGTCTCAAGATAGCTGATGACCTCCTTCCGCTGCTGCCTGAAATGCTTTGATATCGCCCGGATGATGCGCGTCTCGAATATCATCTTCTCCTCAAGATGCGGTTCTCTAGGGTCTCGTGCCTTGATTGCATCCGGTACGGCGATACCGTAGGACTGCAATTGGGCGATACTGCGCCATATGAGGCGGTCGGCCTGGTAATTCATCCGTTTATCCTATCGTCACCGACGCATCAACTTGATCGTCAATCCATGCGACTTTTTTTATGGTCTTTATGATGTCTCTGTTCATGCCATCGACATACATCTCGACCGTAACCGTAATGGCTTTATTGGGTTCTACGTCTAATCTTAGGCGTAAAACTTTTTCAGGGTCTACCCCAAACGCCCTGCACAATTCACCAGCCCAGGGATTTTTACCGGATATAGCACCCATCACTCCACCTGTCCTCTCATCACTGATACCGCCTCAGTCAACGCATTGACCAACGCCGGGATATCGTCTATCGGTTTCATGGGTTGCCGGAATATGGCGGCTATATCGGCCTTTGTGTTGGCGTCCTTCAACGCGTCCCTGATTATCCGCTGTTCGTCCGGGTCGATGTGTTTGCAGCGGTATGATCGTCCCAACTTTGCGCCGCGTTCCAGTGTGAATTGATACCATGCGCCCAACTCTGCACGGGCGGCGGTATCTACGTTGTCGCGGTCATCTGGTTCGTTTGCCGGTTGCATCTCTGTTGAGAGTAACTCTCCCTCAACCGGGACGCCGGCGCCAACCTCTGACGGTAACAGTAGGCCGCGCTCGTCGCCTATCGGGTCGCTACCGTATCGCCGCCTGCGTACCTCATCAACGGTGTGGTATCGTGAGTATTCGGCTGTCTCGCTAATCTCCAGCACCCGGTCAATCTGGCGCACATCCTCAAACTCTGCCATCAGGTTATCGCCGTAGACGGGTAACAGGTTGTTGGTGATCTTGTCACCAATACTGGTCAGCATCGGGTAGACTGTGAACTCCAGGAATGTCGCCTTGCCGGTCTTGCTGCTGGCCTCGGTACTGTTGACTGCCAGCATGGACGCCAATCCGGGGGCCATGACGCCGAATATCTCATCACGAGTGAACTCACGACCTGCAAGGAACTCCATTTCTTTTTGTGTGGCGGCGGCCTGCATCCACTTGACATCACCCGCACCCGTACCACGTAGCATCATGTAATTCCGTTTTGCGCTGGCGTCTGCGACCTGGTCAAGTAGCTTTTTCCAGTCGGTATCATTGATCGCATCGGCAAACGCCAGGATGCCGGGTAGCCGTCCGTTGTTCTCGCCGAATAGCTTTGTATTCCATTTTGCCGCTTCGATGTCGCCCGCCGCCTGGACTGCAAATGCTTCGATAGCCGATAGTCCCACGAACTGGCTGAACGGGTTATACGTTTTGAAATGCACAATCTCCCAGGGGTTCAGGGCAATTGGCTGCCCGTTGCCAGGGTCATACAGATAACCGCGTAGGAATTGCCGCTCATCCGGCACAGGTACAATCTGATTGCTCTCGATAATCCACAGCTCTGACGGTGGACTGTTCTCGCTGGTACGGTTCAACCACCAATAAGCGTTGCCGGTCAGCTTCAACCCTGCGACGGTCGCCTCCAGGAACTCAAAACGACTGTGCAGCGGGTTGGGACGTTGCAACAGCATCTCAAGTGGGTGGTTCTGAATATCCTCTAACTCCTCGCCTGCCCGTTTCTTGACATTCAACACGGTCGGCGCGGCGGTCTGTGCGGTCATCTTGACGGCGGTATGTACCCAGGATAGACGGCGGTATAACTCCGCCTGGTTGCGGTATAGACTGTAATCCGGTATACTCCACTTCTCCACGCCTGCATCAGCCAACGCCCAGCCGGGCCACTGATTACCGGATGCTTTCATGATGTCCACGACTTCGCGCCGGTTGATATATCCTATTCTGTTGAGTGCATTTTGTATGATGCCCATAGTTTGTTTCCTCTCACGCAAAGTCAATCAGGCTGCCCGTCATGCCGCTGTAATTCGCCAGTAAAATACTTTCGCCTTTATCCGGGCTGCGCCCCAATCTGGATTTAATATCCTCTTTGGCCTCGATCTGCACACCTGCGGTGGTCAGTTTATATCTGGCTGCGCACAGATCAGCAACAATCTCATTCCCAGGCGGCAATGCGATATCATCACCATAGACCGGGTCGAGCGCATCTCTCATGCGCCAGTAATACTCCGCTCTGATGTTACGCATCTTCAGTTTTCCAGAACGATCACGATAATTAGATGCGCCGGCCGCATTGACCGGGATAACATTGCCGTACATCGGTTTGAGACTGTCATAGACCGATGAGCCGATACCAACCACGTCAACGTATAATGCGCCTGGGTCTTCGTCTTTCAGTGTGTTACGCACCAGGGCGGCGACGGTTGGGCCATCATTAGCGACTGTTCCAGGCCAGAATATCAACTCAGCAAACCAGTTATCATATCGTTTTGATAGGCTGGTGTTATCGCTGCCGCCTCTTGACGGGTCAAGTCCGGCGGCGGTCAGCTTTGCGCCTGTTGGCTGCTCTCGCTCCATCCATCGCCGTTGCGCCATGCGTACCCACTCAGTCGGTATGACCTGGAAGGGGTCAGCCTGTGCAGCCGCTTTGAAGTCGCCGTTTAGCAGTTGTGATCTGAGAGGCTCTGGTAGTGATTGCAGTACTGCTCTATACCGGTTATCCTGTGAGTAGTATGGGTTATCCTCTAAGCGTGCCGGGATAAATGTCCGGCTGCGTGGGTGGATGATCTCGCCGCCAGCCTCGAAACTCTCGCCGCTTGTAAATTCTCGTTCCTCGCCATCAACGGTGGCATACCAGCGCAACTCTCCGGGTTTCGCCGGGTTGGGGTGCATATCGTCCAGCCATGCGCCCCACCTGCGTATAATCCATGAGCCAGCCTCGTCAAGCGGCGGGTTGCCTGTTGCGACTACCCGCACGCGTTGCCCAGGGTCAGTCGTGCGATTCCAGCCGCAGATAAACTCATACTGACTTTCGGTAAACTCTGGCAGTTCGTCAAAGGCTTTCAAGTCGTGCGGCCTCCCCTGCCAGTCTGATTTGCTGTCCTCATACTGCACCGCTCCAAACTCGATGGTACGGCCATCTGGAAACGTCCATGTTTTATCCGATTTGTTCTCATTAGCAACATCCTGGATAAGCTCCCGGCAATTCCTGATAATCTCTTTCAGGTTCGGGTACACTCGCCGAAAGATTGCGCTGTGCTTGTGACACTCTACCGCCAGCCCGATGACAAGCGAGGTCTTTCCGCCGCCTGCTGCTCCGCCGTAAAAGAGTTCGTCCGCACGTGACAACAACGCTTCCCATTGCGGTCTACTCTGTGGTATCCATAACGCCGTCCGATCCTGTACCCTCATCAGGTACGCTTTTTCGGATAGCATTAGCGAGTGTAGATATTGCTCGATTGTATTCTGCATCTGTCACTTTCGTTGTGATCTCTCCACTGTGGTCTACGTCCAACCTCTGCACCGGAGGCCCAAGTAAATAATCCGCTAAAAATTTTCTTGCGGATGTGTCGCCTCGTTTAGCCTGGTCTACTGCTTTTTGGCAGATATCACCCCATTCCTTGAACGTGCATTTGCTCTGCATGATTTCGTAATAGCGAAGCTCGCGTTCCTTTTTAGGACGCCCTGCCGGATTTCCCGTCTTGCCCTTTACAAACTGTCCGCTATCGTTTCTCATATCCTGATATTTTGCCTGCTAACAGGTTTTCAATCCTCAAACACAATTGCGCCCTTGATAATTCCAGGAACGTGCCTTGCGCCTTCGATGCCTTGTTCCTGGCTGGTCTCGCTGAAGTCCACCACCCAACGGATTGTCCCATCTGCCAAAGTCTGCACCCTGGTCAATTGCGCCTCAAACTCCACCGCCTTGACCTCGCTCACCGCATCCTCCACAACGTATAAGCCACGATAGCGAGGCAAGCCATCAGGAAGGCATAGGTCAGCAGGGGGTCAGTCACGACTGCACCTCCACCAATACATCATCCTCATACACTGATGCGCAGTACATGCCTGCGCCGAGGTCTAACCAGATATCGCCGCCATCCTCGATCATGCCGTAGTAGCCTATTGTCAGTCCATAGGGTAGGCGTGATACCTGTTTGTACCTGATACCTGCACCGTTGCGCACGTTGAGACCATTACGAGCCATTACACGGCCATAGCCTGCGGGGTCATCTGCTTCGGGTAGGTCGGGATCATCAGCGTCCACAAAATACGGTTCAGGGTCAATCCAGCCTCTCCAGGGGTCGTTATCCGGGTAGTCGTTGCGCCTCAGCCCAAAGTGCAGATGCGGGGCGGTCGAATTGCCAGTGTTGCCGGATACGCCAATCTTGTCGCCTGCCTTGACCGTGCGCCCCGTCCACACTTCCCGATTGCTAGACAGGTGAGCGTACAGCGTGTAATGCGTGTCGTGGTCGATCTTGACATAGATGCCATATCCCTGCTCATCGTTGCCATACCCAATCACCACACCATCAGCGGCGGCCAGGATAGGCGTACCCACCGGAATGCCGTAATCAATTCCGTTATGGGCAGGTAGGCCGAAGCCAGCATACCATTCGGGATGTTCGCCGAAGTTCTGCGTCACTGGGTATTGACCGGAGAAGGGCAGTGATAGGTTCACGGTTTCCTTACCTCATACGTGGGCGGCTCCCAGACCGGCTCATCTCCGTTCTTGCGGATCTGCATCGCCAGCCGGTGAGCCCCTTCGATGACTTCATCAAGCTTGATCTCCAACTCGGTTATTCGCTGTTTCAGTGGTTCGATCTCTTTTCGCAACTTGTCCACCTCGTCCTGGTAGGGTTTCAACAATGCCAGTGTCGCCGTTGATAAACTCGTGTCGTTTGATACCCTATCCCGTTTAGATTGCTGTATCAGTGCGCCTATGCCCGATATAGCCCCAACTGCTGCGCCAATGATGGCGATTATCGTGCCGGTTTCCATGTGTACAATCTCCAAAACAGCTCAAGAGACACATAGATTAGGGCATGCACTCTCAGCCACTGCGACCAATCCGAGTAACTAACCCCATTAATCCCGACACACCAGCGCACGCCGTAAAATATTAGGACGTGCGCCAGGTAGGTGATCGCCGGGACTTGTCGCCGCCACTGACAGGGTACGCGCCAGATGATGACTGTCAGCATACCCATGCAGATAGCGGCCAGGATTAGAGAGGCAAACTGCGGGGCGTCCACTATTTATCAGCTTGCAGTGCCTTGTAAAAGATTGTAGCCACTCCAAACACAACACCGACCGAGTTGATAACGGCCTCCAGCGTCAACGCTTGACCAGCCAGCCCGCCGCTAATGAATACTGACACAAATGCCAGTACCAGGCTTGACAGGGTAGCGATAACGAGAGCCTTGCCGCCGTCCACGTCAAAGATGCTCTTGATGAGGCTGATAATCGGCATGCCGGCGAAACCAGCCACGACTGAGATTAGATAGAGTACACTTTCGTCAAAATTCATTTTCATATCCTCCAGTTAGATAACAAAAAAGCCCCGTACACGAGGTACGGGGCAATTGCGCGGTTCCTTTTCAGGTGCAGGCGGCCAATTCTGGCGGGCTGCGGTTTATTCGATTAGTGTCATTGTAGCATACTTAGGACATTAATTCAAGTAATACCTCCGTATTTTTTATCGATCCACGCCACGACCATCAGCAGGGCGCGCTTGAGTATCAGCATAAACTCCCTCAGGTCGTTATCTGTGCTGTAGGTCGGGCGGGATTCGGTCATATCCTCCACCTGATAATCAGCTGCTCGACCTGGTAACGAGGCCATAGCAATATCCACATGACACGATAACGCCATGACTTGCGCCACAGTTCGGCGTGCAGGGTGTGGTGGTTGATTTTATCGGTCATGTCGCCGCCTCCAGGGATTGCGCCCGTGTTGCAATTCGGAGAGCCACCACGCCATGATGATTAGCGGCAGGTGCAGGATGTCAAGGAGTTTGGTTAGCATAATCCACCACCTGCACATCCACATAATAAGAGCAAAATCACGACAACACACACGACCACCAGTACGGCGTCCATCACTGCACCACCATCCCCGGCTGTGTGTACCGCATGATATCCTCCACTGTCACGGCGGGCAGGAGTATCAGCCCGTTCAGAGCGCCCATCCTGATAGGATTAGTCCCGTATATTCTGGACGTAATCATGTCCTGCAGTGACTTCCCAAGCGCCATCCACGTAACTCGCATCCAGCCAGGACTACCTGAGACCGCCTCACGGATCATGGCCGCCTCTTGCGCCGTGACCTTGCCAAGCGTCTCGATGCGTCCGGCTGTGATCTGCGCCGCCCAATGCCCCCAAACACTATTTCCTGTGGCGATGACGCTGCCGCCTTTGACCCAATACGTCGCCCCCTGTGCGGCGTTCATCAGTTCGGACATAACGACCGGGTCTTTCAGGTCGATAACTCCAGTGGCGCATGACGATAGCAGGAATGATGCTACGATGACTAATAATAAGACGTGTTCCATGATTTTGTTTCTCATTTCGTTTTCCTTTCTGGTTTCAATATTTCCAGGTGCAGGGTGCCGCGCTTGTCTGATTTAGACAGCACCTTGAATTTCAGTCCGTGAATGGTAACGATCTCACCACGACAAGGAAGGTTACCAATCACAACATGACCGATGGCCTGATTTGCTCGCGCCTTGATTAGTTCTTCGGCGCTTTCGGCCATAGCTGTATTAACTAACTCGTCATTTCTGTTATACTCTTGCATGATTTATCTCCTTTCGTATCCTAAATAGTCTAATATCACATTCCACGCCTCATCTGCCGAATAGCAGACTTCGACGCGGTTTCTCATTTCTCGCAGGCCATCAATCCAGTGTTCCTGGTTGGCGGTGGGCTTGTTCTTGCCGACCTTCATCTCGATATAGAGTGCATGGTAATCTCTGTAAATTCTGTGATATCCATATGTTTCAATAGCTCCACCACTACACGGCAAGCACACATCCGGAACGCCACTCTTGACGCCCTCGGCCTTCATTTTGGCGGCGACTGCTTTATGACGGTGGCCCCCATTCGGGATTGCGAACAGATATTCCAGTTCGGGATATTGCGCCTTGTGCAGTTCGGCAAGCTGGAATAGTGCGACCTGTTCGTCGTGTTCTGTGCGGGTCATGTGTCCCTCGCGTGTTCTATCAGGCTAACCACACCCATGCAAAATTCAATCATATCTTCCCTTGACGCGGTCACATCGTAGAACAGATATTCTTTCCCTGTGATGATCTTCCATGCGCCTGATATCCGCTTTTTTATCGTGCTGATAATCTCGTCCTGCTTGCTGTAGTATGACCGCATGTAATAGGCAATGAAGTATTCCTCAGTGTTTTCATCCGGTGTCCAGCGTTCGACCTCAAGTATTCCGCATCCACATTCACATTTCACTTTTGCTGTTTCGTTCATTATTCGTCTACCTCCTCCACCTCGTGAAAAATATTACGCCGATAAATGTATTCCCCTCTTGCGCCAATTCTCCCGCAACCTTCGCACGGGTGCGTTATGTGTCTTTCGCATCCGAAATGGTTGCATGGTTCGCCGTCTCGGAGATCTCGCTCTGGTTGCGTAACATAACCGTGATTTCCTTCTGGGCATTTCATCATTTCACCATCCTTTCAACTCTCTCACACACTTGACATTTATCCGCTCGCCGATATGCGCCGCACTCAGGGCAGATCTTGATACCGGCGTGTGTCAAATGTATACAGATAAACGTCCCCAGCAGCATCCCCCAGCGGTCGAGGTCTGCCAGGCTGATGACTTCCAGTACGGCGTAATGGCCGATTATCTTTTCGGCGGCGGCTTCGGGGGTCAGGGTCATATCACCACCCCCACCGCATAAAGCAATTCCAATGCGCCCTCATGGGACATACGCGCCACCTTGCTATGTCCCTTGATGCGGTCAACGATACGGGCGGCTTGTTCATCAAGCCATGCCTGACGTTCCGGTGTCTGTGCGTCATAGGCGGCCAGTACAGCGGCGCGGCGTAACTGGTCTCGTTGTGATTTATTCATGCCTCAATCCTCCTGTATGGGTGCAGCTGGTTATACTCATCCAGCCACACCAGATATCCAGCCCGTTCAAATTGCATAGCCAGCGCGCCGGCGTCCTTGCTGCCTTTGAAAAACTCCCTGGACAGATGTGCGGGTTTCAGCGGCGCGTGGTCGCATAGGTACGTCCACATCTGGTCAGCTATGCCGTGCCGTTGTTTGCGCTTCATTCCCCGGTTGTAATCTCGCAGATAGGCGGCCTTACATTCCGGGCAGCGGTGGGGGGCTTTGCCTCGGCTGTATTCAAAGGGTTGCGCGCAGTCGGTGCAGGTTGTAATCATAATTCACTCATGTCAAACAAGGGTACTTGCGCTTTCTCGCTCACTGCTCGTTGCAAGTTCCTGATTGCCTGCTCATAGTAGGATTGTTTCAACTCAATACCTACAAATCTCCTGTTCATTTTCAAGGCCGAATATCCCTCGCTTCCAATGCCTGCAAACGGAGATAAAACAAGATCTCTCGGGTTCGTCCAAATGTCGATGCAGCGCTCAATCACGTCAAGTTGTAACGGGCATATGTGCTTTTCGTCCTTGTCCTCTCTGGCCGCCCTGCAATTCAAAACATTCGTTTGTCTTATATCAAACCAGACTGGAGAGGCGTATCGCTGCCAAACTTGAATGGAGTAGTCTCGATTGCTATCGTATTCAGTGGGAGCGTTATCTCCTTTGAAGTCGTGATCTTCTCCGTTTATGTCAGCGTGGCTGATCGGAACTGTGCTTTCAGTTCCATTGACTCCGTCCCACTTGCGAAACATAAGTATATAATCCGCCATGCCCTGGCGTACGACTTCAGATCGTACCGCCCAATTCTTGTGCAATAGCCCGTGATTCTTTGTGCGTTGCATTTCGATGACCGGATCTTTCCAGATTGTTACTCGACTATGATAAGTCCAGCCGCATTCCTCGTGTGCCTTGATAATCATCCCAGGGAAGTCCTTCAACCCTGCAGCTCCATCACGATTTGCATAAAGAGGCAAGTCTTTACAGTGTACCGCAGATATCCTGCCTGGCCGTGTTACCCTCTCCATTTCACTAATCAGATATTTGTAATGCTCGAAAAATTCAGCATCATCGGCAGAATTTCCCATGTCAGCGTGTGCGTCTGAATAAATATACAGATTTGAAAACGGAGGCGAGTAAACGCTAAAGTCAATACTTCCGCTTTCAATATCCGCTATTCGCTCTACGCAATCTCCTAGCATCATCGTCCAGTCTTCGCCGGACTCGTTGTTATATCCGCTGTCCATGCGCTTTAGTTTTTCTGTTTTCTTGCTCATGTCAGTCTCACTCATTGCCGCATTCATCGCCATTTGCATCTCATGGTGGGCAACTTGCTTGTTTTGTAATATCGTCATAATGTCTCCTTCCGTTTCCGAATATATGATATGTGCATGAACGTCATTGTGTTGACCAAACCGCCAGGACCTTCTCAATGCCTGGTATGTTTTCTCGAAAGAATAAGTTATACCAACGAATATTTGATTGTTGCAATGCTGCCAGTTCAAACCAAAGCCTGCAATATCAGGCTTTGTTATAATCTGCCTTATGTCCCCATTGCTGAAACTTGTC
>JGI10211J34971_10003710_pt1 | contig 12188 bp, 10 predicted proteins | sample Etolagsediment_FD_34971 | JGI IMG/M metagenome (IMG submission 34971) | reverse complement strand
TTTTAATTAATATTAAATTTTCTTTAATATTAATAATGTTAAATAAATAAATTCTTTAATTCTCATCTGCGTCGGATGTATGGTCATCACTTTCATCCTCTACATCATCGGGTTTAATATCATACTTCTCTCTAACTTTACACCAGTCTATCAAGGTATAACAAACTCCGTGGGATTGGTGATGGGTTTTAATAATTTCATTTGGTAAATTGTAAGCATATGTACCCAGCCGTTTAAAGAATGCCATTAAAGTCATATCGTAAGTCTTAATATGGTAGAATACCTTAAACCTTGAAAATTTCTCGTATAAGTTCTTGGCAGTATATCTTACTATCCACTCTTTATTAGGTGTTCCTTCTAGCATATCGTAAAGTTGAATGGGTGCATGTTCTCCATTTACATACGATTCTAAGTCGTACCCATGGTATATTAAATCTCTTACGCACCATTTTAAGAACATTTCCATTACATTTTCATTAGAATTCTCTAAGATTGCTTGGTACTCGGTCTTAGGTGGTTCATCTCCGATCATATTTTTACAATCTATATCCATTAAGTAATCATACAAGGTTTTAATTACATCATTATCAGCCAGTAATGTATAAAGGCGTTTAAACTTTTCTTTATTATTCTTTAATTCATCACTACATCTTATAATCCATTTACGCCTATTACCCTTAGTCACTACTGTAGGGTCTTCGCTGTTCGTTGAGCCTATAAATCTGTGGTATGATGTAAATTTATAAGGGTCTTTACCCTTACATTCAATCGTAAGGTTTCCATCTGTAAGAAGACCTTTAATACGACCATCTGCTTCTTCTTGGTTTTTCTTACCGAATTCATTAATATAAACTAAGTATGCATGTGTCATTAAACTATTAAATTTACCCCACACATCTTTCTCGGGTGCAGTAGTTTCTAAAAATTTATCTTTACCGATCAACCTTTCAAGTATGCGACAAAATGTACCTTTACCTATTCCTTCATCTGATACAAATATCGGGAACAATCCATTTTTATCTGCTGGGTATTGTAGCATATTACCCAGCCATTTTAGTAAGAATTCAAACACTTCATCGTCGCCTCTACATAGAATTTTAAAGAAGTCTAAAATTTCTTGTAAATCTTCTTCTTTTTTGGTGTATTCATTTACTTCTTCCCATGGAAACCCAGTCCAAGTATTAAAATGCCCATCAGGAACTTCTATTGGTGGAGGGTAGCACCCAATATCTTTATAAGTTTTAATATTTTCATCTTTAACCCAGCGGTCTATAAAAGATAATGGCTTGGCTTTATCAATAACCCACCCGTAATCTTCATCTTTTTTCATCATATACCCGTAATTCTTCTGCTGGTATGCTTTACGGATTTCGGTGTCCTTAAAATGTATTATTTCTCTACCTTTAACAAAGATAAACAAGTCGCAGTCTTCTATTTTAAAATGGTCTTCTTCAAATTTCTCCTTCATGCGTTCATATTCAATATCTTCAACGCTTATAAGTCCATCGTCGTTGTTGGACACTCCCATTCCAAGGTCATTAATTTCTCGCATTTCAATAGCAGTGTCATCAACAACTTCATATGGTTTAAGTTTCCATTTTATTTCAAATCCAGTCTGCTTCTTGGTGTAAGCGTTTGCCTGCATTTCAAAATCATCGGGTAATTCTTTTAAGGGCTTAAAGCATATTCCATCCTTTTCAAGGCATCCTACTTGCGGGGTCATGTATTCATTCTTGGTAAGAAATTCGTAGAGGTGGTATAAACAGTCATTTTCTATAACTTGTAAGAAGTAAGAAACCGTGCGGTTCTTTAATTTCCATTCGGGCATATCTTCTTCAAATGGTTCATCGGGTTCGCATCCTTCAAATTTAGTCTTGTCCTCTTTACTTATTAATTCTACAAGTTTCGGGTTCGCTTGAAAGATACGCTCTTTAAGTTTATCACAGTCATTTTTAAATCGCATCTCAAAAGGTCGGATGGTTTCATTTTTCAAGGCGATTGGCTTATAACCTTTCTTTAAGTCAGCGTCAGGTGGATTAGTAAGACCATTAATCCAGCAGTCGTATCCGCCTCCGTAAATCATCAGGTTAAATAGCCATTTCTTTTGGTGGTCTTCAAGTTGGTCGCCATAGTGTTCGGTCATTTCATTAAATATTTTCTTGGGATCATTAATGTATTCTTTAATAGCAGGAAGGTCAAAACCATTTTTATCACCCAGTATAACTGCGATGGATGGATGCCCCTTCATCATATCAAGATCCCGCCATCCTAAAAATTTAAAGATTGTATGCTTTAATTTCCGCTGGTAGCCCGTGATGGTATTAGCGTAAAATCGTCCAAGTTTATATGATTGTTTATAACGGGTACTATGAAGATTAGTGTTATTGTTCTTCATCCGTGTAATAATGAAATTTTTAAGGTTCTTTAAAGTGTCAGGGTGATAGTCAAGTTTTTTCCTTGATAGTTGCAATAGCAGTTGTAAATCAAGTTCTTCTGTCCATTCGCCCCTAAACTTCTTATAAGTTGGGATTTTGTTTAAGTCAAGAGTTAGTCCGTTTAAAAACTTCATATATATATACTACACATATAAAAATATTTCTTTAAATCAATTTTTTATTTAATTATTAAAAAAATAATTCTTTAATAATTATTTTCTTTAAAAAATCCTAAATGTTTCAGTTAAATCATTTTATTCCTTAACAGTAAAATTTAGATTTTTGTATTCACTTAAAAACTTTTCAAACATTCCATCGGGTAGTTCATCAATCATTTCCTTCATTTTATAAATATGATGAAGATAGATGTTATACTTCTCATTTTGTTCGTCTGTAAAATTAACCCTTTTCTTTAAGTTCAGGGTGTTCTTATAACATCGTGCAGATGTTTTATTTTCGGCATATTTTCTCTTAATGTAATCATTCATATATCTATTATAGTCAGCAGTCTTATTTTCTTTAACAGGTTTCACAACCTTACTTTTACATGTGCGACAAGTTTGCTCCATTCTTATATTATATAATAATATAAAAATTTCTTTAAATTCCTTTTTTTTAAATAATTAAATCAAATTATTCCTCGCCTCCAATTTCCACATCCACAAAATTTCCCTTAGTATCCATTACTTCTTCCATCAATTTATAATGAAGAGTTGGAGGGGTGTAAGTTTCCCTAAATTTACTCCCGTCTCCTTGTAATAATTCCCATAGTTCTTCGTCTCCTTCCTTTGAGATTACAAAATGTTCGCCGTCTTCATTTATCCCGTAATGAATAAATAACTTCTTAGAACTTTCATTCTCAATAATGGTAATCAATTTACATCGCTCGTCTTGACACATCTTATAATATAGAATTACATTTTATTTTTCTTATTTTCCCTGTATTTCTTCATATACTCCCTTCGTTGTTCCTTCTTTTCGTGGTCGGTAAGAATTGGGCGACTTAATGGTAGTGTAGCGGTAGGTTGCCGAGAGGGTGCTGGTGGAGGCGTGGGTTCGGGTGTAATATCCAGTTCTGCTTGAAAATCTCCTAAATGTAAGTTGTAAATTATATCCTTCAATTTTGTAATCTCTCCACGGAGGAAATTTACATCATTCGCAAGTCGCTTCATATATTTAATAACAGATAAAAAAAAATATATATTTAATATATATAAATGTCTATAAGGAGTATATTGGATAGTAATTACGACTTAATTTTTGGTGGTGATGTAGGAGTTCAAGGTACTACAACTATTAATGGCGATCTTACCATCAACGGGTCAATTACAGGAACACATGGTCAAGGTCAAGATAGCAATAATACATGGACGGGAACAAATACATATGCAAACTATTACCCAACATGCGAAGTGGATGGCTTGACAACAGGAGCCACAAGAAACAGCCAGTTCAACAGTTATTTAGTAAATAATGATGCAACACAACAAGCGAACACATGGACATCAACCAATCAATTCACAGAGCCAGTTGAATCATCAACTTTACCAACAAACGGCGACCATCCTGTATCAAAATCATATGTAGATAGTGGTCTTGGCACACTTACTACTGATTTATTGAATGCCAATAATAACTGGACAGGAAATAATACATTCACACAACTTTTAGTGGATGACCCAGTAGCAAACCAAGAACTCTCTACTAAAACATATGCTCTCAACGAAATAGCCAATACAGCCCAAGCAAACGCCCAAGTTCAAATATCTCAAACCATTAATGGTTTCACTAATGTTTTTCTTCCAGCAAATACTAAAATGATGTGCCTTTCATTACAAGGTGCAGGAGGAGGCGGACAAACATTAAACACTCAAGCGAAATACTACTACGGAACATCAGGCGGATCAGGCGGGTTTGGTATGATTTATTGCTTAGTTGACCCATCAATCGGATCCAATTTTAGTATCACAGGAGGACAAGGTGGTCAAGGTTCAATAGGAAACCCTGAAACAGGTTTTTATATCCCACCACAGAACGGTGATCCAACAACATTTACTGCTCAATATAATCCAACAGGCACCGCATCATACCAAGGACAAGTCCAAACACTTATTAGTGGAACAGGTGGTGGTGCCAATCAAGATGTAAATGATACAGTAAATCTTACCGCATCCGCCGAAATAATGTCACCACCTCCCGATTTAACTGGATATGGTAATAATCCGAGTGTATTAACATCATTATATAATGGTGCAACTGGACGACCTAACACAGGAAAACAGACCATATTAAATCTTGGTATTGATAATTACGGAGCAGGAGGTCAAGGTAAAAGAAGCACAGCAGGTGTATCAGGAGGAGATGGTGAGAATGCAGGAATAAGTATTTTAACAGTTCAATAGACAGACAATTTAATAACAGTAAATTATCTGTCTAAAATTTAAAATCTAACTATAATTTATAATGAGTGTAAAGCAACTAGTAGATGGAGATTACACCACTTCATTTAGTCTTGGAAATAATCTGACTATTAACAATAATGCGACTGTTGATGGAGACCTTATTGCTGATGGTTTTATTTATAATGGAGGTGTTAGTATTGATGTTTTAGGAACCAATAATACATGGACAGGAACTAATAATTTTACAAATCACGCTCCCACATGCTTATTGGCATCTAATCCTGACGATATAGTTAATGGAGATTATATGACTGCAAATGCCAATAATATTGGAAGCAGTCTCCTTGGAAGTGCCAATTTATTCACAGGAGATAATACATTTGATACATTACCCATTTTATCAGGTTCTACTGCTGTGGGTGGAGAACTTGTTAATAAAACTCAAGCAGACACAGCAATAAACAATACCACATCAGGGGCAATTCTTGCATCCAATAATAACTTTACAGGGCTTAATGATTTTGTAAATACTATTGTAGCCAACGACCCTGTAAGTGGAGCGGATTTTTCAACGAAAAAGTATGTTGATGATATTGTTGCCAATTATAATGCCACAGGTGGAAATGTTAGTTCAACGGAAGTAAATACGCCCAAGGGAGTTATTAACTCCACTAGTATTACACCAGCACAAATGTCTAATGCTCTTGCCGTCCATGTAAGTATTGTAGGAGCAGGTGGAGATGCTTTTGACGATCCAGCAAATCCAGCACCAGTCACATTTTACGGAGGATCAGGTGGGTTTATTAGTGCATTACTTCCACCATTAGATAGGGATTACGAAATTGAGATTGGAGGTTCTAAAAATTATATTAGATGGGAGACACCACTTGCATCAACATCAGTCACACGAATTTATTTAAATGCGAATGAAGGAGAAGATTACCAATTACCCTTAGCAGTAGGAAGAGGAGGAACAGCATACGCAGACTGGGATGAAACAGGGGGTTCAACTGACCCTGTGGCTGATAATATAAAAGGATTTCAATCCATCGGTGGAACACAGATAGACGGAATAGGATACAACTCGGCTCTTAATACCAACAATACACAAGGAGTATATAATGGAACAGGAACAGGTGCATCATATTCTAAACCAAGTGGAGCACCACCTGCATCTAGTCCAGCAGGAGATGCCTATCTATTATACACCATATATACTTAAACAGACAATTTAGTATAACTTTTAAGTCTGTCTATTATAAAATATAAAATCTAACTATATTTTATAATGAGTATTAAAGGTTTAGACGGATTTAGTACGGCACTTGAACTAAATGGAGAAATAGAATTCTCACGCAACTTAGAAGTGAATGATATATATGTGAATGGAACAATCATCGGAGGAGGAGGTATTGATAAAAATGTGCTTATTACTGATAATACATGGACAGGTACTAATGACTTCCAAAATACATTTGATATAAGCAAGGCACAGACTTTATTAAGCACAGTAGAAGATAATGATTTAATTAAAAAGTCTTACGCAGATGCTGTTGTAAGTGCATACGACCCTCTTTCTAATGATAATGTATGGAATGGAGTAGCAACATTTTCAACAAGCAACCCCGTTGTTCCCGATTACGATCCAAGCCAATCGGACAATACTTTAATGAATTTAAACAGTCTTAATGCTGAGATTGCTTCATACGATCCTTATATTACCACAGATAATACATGGACGGGTATTAATGATTTTCAAGGTGGAAGCATATCCCAAGCAGGAGGTATTTTACCATTAGATAATGAAAAATCCGCTCTTACAAAATCCTTTACTGATGGACTGCTTGATATAGCAGGAAAAACGCTCACATATTCATTTACTACTGCTGGATTNTATCCAATNACNCCACCNNANAGACCNTTAGGAAAAATAGCACGAATAGATTGCTTGATGTATGCAGGGGGAGTGAATGGAACAGGAGGGGCAACAAACACTCCATATGCCATAGGTGGTGCATTCACCAGTTTTAGTATAGGAAATGTGGCGAACTCATTAGGAAGCATTATTGTAAAAGTAGGTTCAGCAGAAACAGTCGCACCTTACTTGGCAGATTACGGCGGAAATGTTGAAAATTTACCGAATACTTCATATGTTAAAACCACATCAAACTCTCAAAGCACATCCATACCATATTCCCAAATGATAGGTGGAGTGTATGGTCTTCATATTTTAAATGATAAAACTACACCAGTCTACGGTGGCAGTTTATCTCCAATAGGAATGATAAGTGTTCCCGACGGAACTTATTTAACAAGTTCATTTTTTTACAACTCGGCTCGTAATGTAGGATTACCAGCATCAACAGGAAGAGTTGATGTAATAGTGCATTACATATAAGACAGACATATAACATTAACTAAAATGTCTGTCTAATATCTTATTTAGAATACATTATAAAAATAATAATCTCTATTATTTATATAAGGAATGTCTCAACAAGTGTCAAAAGCAACCTCTCCTGATTTAGTTTATTACGACATAGTAGCGACCAATTTTCAAAGCACTACAACAGAAGCACCAAAACTCAGATTTAATGAGAGTAGAACTAATCCGATTATTGATAAAACAGAGGATTATTACTTGTCTATTGTTAGATTTAGTCTTGATACTTACAACTTACCAAATATTATCTGCGAAATTCAACCCAATCAAGCCAACACCAATTTAAGTATTTATAGCGTGACTTTACAAGCATTATTACCCGATGGATTAGGTGGATTTACTACAACAGAAGTGCAGACATTTTTAACTTGGGTACCACAGAATAGGAATTTACCACCTCCACCTGCTCCATCATTAACAACCACAGGGTTTCAAATGACCAATACCGAATACTATTATTGTTATAACTTCCAGTATTTCTTGGCATTAATAGACCAAACCTTTCTGACTTGTTTAGCAGATTTAATAACGGCAACAGGAGGCGGTGCATCTCCAATTACCACAGCCCAGCAACCCATTATACTATGGGATTATACAACTAATAGTGCCATTCTAAATGCACCAAGTAATTTTTACGAAAGAACTATTGACCCAACAGTCAATCCACAAATTAATATTTTCTTTAACAAGCCATTATTCGCACTCTTCAATTCATTCTTAAACCTTGATTTTGGTGTGAATGTATCTAATGGCAAGAATCATCAAATCGTCATAGACAGTTATTTAGGAACTCAAACCATTCAATTCCCATATGGTCCCGTCCCAGCATTAGAATATACCCAAGTCTTTCAGGAATTTAGCACAATTGATACATGGACACCAGTTTCAAGCATCGTATTTACAAGTAATACCATCCCCATCGTCAGCAATCAATTATCCGCACCTCTTATCTTTAATGACGGTCAAGTTGTAGTGGGAGATGGTAATAATGCCAACTTCGCCCAAATCATCACGGATTTAGAAACTAACCAGCAAGTATATAAGCCACAACTATTATATAACCCTACTGCAGAGTATAGAAGAATTGACTTGACTGGCAATCGCCCTTTAACAAATATAGATATAGAAGTGTATTGGCGAGATAAGTTAGGAGGACTTAACCAATTAAATTTAGAAAGTGGGGCATCTGCAACGATTAAATTTTTATTTGAAAAGAAAGACAAACTGGGTATTAAGGGATGTTAAGAATTAAAAGAATTTTCGTAAAATTTTTATCTTACTTAATTATATATAGATGGCATCTGCAGACTTCAAAACTACTCTCATCAAGCAATCCGCCCTTGCTGATATTACCGACCAATTGGACTACGCCGTTTTAAGCGGTGCTTCAAGCAACACTTACCAGCAATTTAACGCTGTATCCACATCCTCCTCCAGCATTACTTTTAACCTTCAAGTACCATCTGAGAGCATAGTCACTTCAAGAGAAGTAATGATCCGAACAGACATTAACTTTACCGTTGATGTCACTAATGTTCCAGTTGGACAAAAAGCATTTGACTACGGAAATACCGATGCTCTTCAAGCATTCCCTCTTAACAGTTTGTTTAGCACTTCATCCGCTCAAATCAATAACACTAATGTCTCAGTTAATACCCAAGATGTATTGCCTCAATTGTTAAGACTTAACAACAGCAGAGAACTTTATAAATACAATTCCTTCACACCTTCATTACCCGATCAGGCATATGTGTCATATGCCGATGGTGTTAATGCTTCCAATAACCCATTAGGAGATTACGCTGATGGTTCTTACGATGTGGATCTTCTTCCTCGTGGATCATTTAGACTTAAAGCATTCTCGTATGTATATACTCCTGTCGCTCCTGCTGCCGACACTCTTATCTCTGCGAATGTTGGTGATGCTTGGAAAATCTCCATTACTGTTGAAGTGACTGAACCTCTTATTGGTCTCTCCCCATTTGTATTCGGTGATTGCGACTACAATAAGCAAGGTTTAGTTGGTATTAATGCCATGTCCTTTGTCTTCAATATTGACTCATCCTGTAAGAGATTTTTGTCTTGCTCTCCAACCCCAGCAAGAGATATTACTGTCAGTTTAGGAACTGTTGCCAATCCTGCTCCTTTTGAAAATTGTAGTATGTTGGTTAATTTCATGAGCACTCAACCATCCGATTTAATCCCTGCTCGTAATGTTGTACCATACCACGACTTCCCAAGATACTTGTCTCTTCAATCTGCCACGGGACCACTTGGTGCTGGTGCCTCAGCCACAGTTAATTCCCAAAACATCCAAATTAACCAATTGCCCGATTACTTTATTATCTGTGCAAGAAAACCCATGTCCCAACAAACAGTTAAGGATACTTCTTCCTTCGCTGTTATTAACAGCGTAAGTGTTAATCTTAACAACGCTTCGGGGCTCCTTTCATCCGCTACTGCCCAAGACCTTTGGAGAATTTCTGAGCGTAATGGTTCCACCCAAAACTGGCAAGAATTTAGTGGAAAGGCTCAATTTACAGGAACTAATGCCGTCTTGGCTCAAGATGTAAGCACAACTGGTTCCCTTCTTATTTTGTCTCCTCCATTTGACTTGTCGCTTCCTGATTACTTATCATCAGGATCCATCGGTCAATATAACTTCCAACTCCAAATGAATATCACCAATCAATCTGCCTCTGCTTACACTCCTGAAATATGTATCATCTGTGTAAATAGTGGTGTATTTACTACTGTTGCTGGTTCATCAAGCATCTTTACAGGTATTCTTACTAAACAAATGGTACTTGATGCCAAATCATCCGAAGCAGTTGACCCTGTATCATCCGTCCAATATAAGAGAATGATTGGTGGAAAACTTGGAAACAGAATTGCCACCGCTGTTAAGAGAATGCCATTCCTTAGGGATATAGCAGGAAAAATGAGAGAAATGGCTGGTATGGGTGTCCCTGTTGGAGGTGGTGTCTTTTCCGCTGGTGGAAAACTTGATGCCCTATGTGCTTAAATAAAATATTTAGGTAATGTATAAGGAAAAACTACAACCAAACGGTTTAAAACTTAAATCATATTATTCCTTATATATATTAATTATTGGTATTAATATATATTTTTTATCTTATACTATATTATATAATGGCATCACGCAACTACGGAACCGCATTTGATACGGAGTATAACAAGAAACTCCACGACGACCTTTTAAGAATGGAATTAAGCAAGAACGACAACGGGCAACCTGATAATTTAGTACCTCAACGATTAGTTGGAGGTGCTTACCTCGGAACTGATGGAAGAGTGCATACAACTAATTATTCCGCACANCCTCATCTTCCTCATCCTCTTTTAGGAGCGATGGGTGGAGAAGGTGGAAGATTTAATCTTGGAAAAGCATTCGGTAGTATTGCNCATGCAGTAGCCCCNATTGGTAAAGAAGTAGGTAGGGAAGTTTTAAAAGACGCTGTTAAAGGAGCAATCATGGGTGCTGGTATTTCCAAAAGTGGGTTCGTTGATCCACACGGAGGAATGAGCACACCCAAATATGTAATGGCTGGACATCAAGCATCATACCCATTTTATAATCAAACCGAACTTGCTTCTCTTGATAGAAGAGGAGGTGCAGAAGGAGGTAGATTTAATCTTGGAAAAGCATTCGGTAGTATTGCCAAAGAAATTGCACCAATCGGTAAAGAAGTAGGTAAGGAAGTTTTAAAGGATGCAATAAAAGGAGCAGTCACGGGTGCTGGTAAAAAACGAGGAAGACCAAGAAAACAAACCAAGAAAGACAGAGAAGATGAAAAACTCGCCATGGAAGTCCATGATTTAAAGAAAGATAAAGCACCAAAGAAAAGAGGAAGACCAAGAAAAGAAAAGGTTGAAGGAGGTTTTAATTTAGGAAAAGCCTTAAAAGATGTAGGAAAATTGGCAAAACCTGCAATTGCTGATGTAAAAGCCCGTGGTAAAGAAGCAGTTAAGGATTTAGTAAAAAAAGTAGGAAGAAGTGCCAAGCAATCTTTAAAAGAAAGCATCAACAAAAATGCCAAAGATGCCGTCCAAGCCACAGGTGGAGCAAAGAAACCCGACGGAAGAAAACGCAGAGCAGAAATCGTCAAGAAAATAATGAAAGAGAAAGGTTTAAAGATGGTTGAAGCATCCAAGTATGTCAAACAACATGGACTTTATAAACCTTAAATATTGATATAATATAAATTTAATATATTATATTAATATATAGATGCCTTCAATACCATATTATAATTTAGACAGCACGGAAGAGGATGCCCTTGACAGGGCAAAACGACGAGTAATGGACGCACAAAAAAAGCAATTTAGTATATTAACAGAGTATCCACAAGTAGATCCCACAGATGGGAAAGCAGGGGATATGGCTGATAATGTAATGAGAATTGGTGAGGAATTACTCGTGCCATTACAGATTATTATAGGAAATACTAAACCAGCAGGAAGAGGAATGCGAACTGAGTTTTTTAATGTCACTTCGTATCAAATTATAGTGCAACAATTAATACGAGCAGATAGTATCGCAACCCGATTACTAAACGCAATAAAAGAATTAGTATCAGTCTTTAATTTTATCCCCCTTTCAAAAGTGACTGAGTTAAGAAGAGTTCAAGGAAAGGTAATCTCAAAAGGGAACGAAGTAAGAGTTGATATAAATTCTTTAAACCCAAGAATAGGATCAACTGTAGTCAATTTAAACGATATAAATGCAACTAAAACTGCACTATTTAATAAATTAAGAACAATAGTGTCTCTCTTACAAGATGCTTATAGAAATTACGCCGAAGCAAGAATTCCATCCGACCTACCTTCATCACAAGAAGTAGTCGGAAGTGGGTATGGTGATTTACTTGGAGCAAATATGATTGA
>JGI10211J34971_10003707_pt1 | contig 12194 bp, 11 predicted proteins | sample Etolagsediment_FD_34971 | JGI IMG/M metagenome (IMG submission 34971) | reverse complement strand
CTAAGCAGGCGAGTTCACCAAAACCATTGTCATGAGGGTAAAGTGCTGCGCAGCCGATAATGTGTTTGTCGCGCTCTAAGATAATAAAATTATCAATTTCTAACTCGAGTCGTTCGCGAGAACGTTTTACTAGAATGCCTTGTTCTTCAAGTGGTGTAATCAAGTCAATAACACCACCAACATCGTCTATGGTGGCTTGACGAACTTGGTGGTAACGATCACTAAAAATCAATGTGCCACTGCCATCACGCGTAAACAGCTCAACCAGTATCGCACTGGTGGCATCTTTATCCATTAAATGGATGCGTTTAACTTGATGGCTGGCTTTTAGCAGTTGTTCTAAAAATCGTTTTTGCTCAATGGTTTGAGTGTTTTCAAGCGCAATTTTAAGCTTGGGAATGCTTAACTGTTTTGGCAGGCCTGCCGTCTCTTGTCGATTGGTAAAGACCATGAGTTTATCGGCTTGAATGGCGGATGCCACTTCGCAGGCCTGTTCAAATGTATTTAAATTAAAGAGTTCACCGGTGAGCGAATAGGCGATGGGCGTTAGTAAGCAGATTTGGCCTGCTTTTAGATTGTCTGAAATCGCTTGATGATTCACTTTTCTAAGCTTACCGGTGTGTTGGAAATCAACGCCTTCAACCACCCCTTTGGGTTGGGCAATGATCCAGTTACCTGAGGTAATGGTAACGGGCTTAGATTGAGTACAGGTAGCTTGACTAAAGTTGGCTTCTAGCTGGTTGCGAACAAGTGCAACGGTTTGTTGAAATACCGGAAGGATGTCGGGAGTGGTGACTCTAAATTGAAGGTGCATTTGCCAAGTTAACTGATTGACCTCAAGTGCTTCTTCTAGTTGTGGGCCGGCACCCATGACAAGAACAATCTTAATGCCTAAATTATGCAGTAAACCGATATCTTGGGTAAGTTGTTTGCGGGTCTCATCGAGTTGTAATATCTCTCCTGGAACATAGATGACGAAGGTCTTGCCACGATGTTGCTCAATGTATTGAGATGATTGTCGCAAGCTGTTAATGAATTCAAGTTCTGGTTGCTGCATTCAAGTGCCAATCTAAGTAGAAAAAATATGATGAGTTATATGCTTTATGGTCACGCTAACCAGCTTTATTAAGCACTCAAAGCTGAAATTCATGTGTTAACCCAGTTAATATCTTCAGCATTTTATGGAAGTAGTAGTAAACCAAATTTTAATAAATAAAAAATAGGTCGTTCCTACCTTAAAAGCCGTATATATGCGAAAATAAAGCAAATAAATTTTCGTAAGTATAACAGCCAAACAATGAATGTAGAATCATTGCCGGCTTTTAAGGAGTTTTTAATGCCTCAGTATCGTTCAAGAACCAGTACACACGGCCGCAACATGGCAGGTGCTCGCGCATTGTGGCGCGCAACAGGAATGGAAACCCAAGATTTTGGTAAGCCAATTATTGCGATTGCAAACTCATTTACCCAGTTTGTACCAGGACATGTTCATTTAAAAGATATGGGGCAATTGGTTGCCGGTATTATTGAACAAAGTGGTGGGGTAGCTAAAGAGTTTAATACCATTGCCGTTGATGACGGAATCGCAATGGGACACGACGGGATGTTGTATTCGTTACCTTCCAGAGATCTGATTGCAGATTCTGTTGAATATATGGTTAATGCGCATTGTGCAGATGCATTAGTGTGTATCTCTAACTGTGACAAAATTACCCCGGGGATGATGATGGCTGCTATGCGCCTTAATATTCCAACCATCTTTGTAACCGGTGGGCCAATGGAGTCCGGAAAAACCGTTTTGGGTGGCATGAATATTAAGTTGGATTTGGTCGATGCTATGGTTATGGCCGCGGACGATTCTCGAACAGACCAAGAGGTCGATGATGTTGAAGTGTCTGCTTGTCCGACGTGTGGTTCGTGTTCGGGTATGTTTACAGCTAACTCAATGAACTGCTTAGCAGAAGCATTGGGTATGGCTTTGCCTGGAAATGGCACAACATTAGCAACGCATGCCGATCGTAAAAACTTATTCGAAGAAGCGGGTCGTAGAATTGTTGAAATTACAAAACAGTATTATGAGCAAGATGATGAGCGCGTGTTACCTCGTTCAATCGCGTCTTACGAAGCGTTTCAAAATGCGATGGCACTTGATGTTGCTATGGGTGGCTCAACCAATACGGTACTTCACTTGTTAGCGATTGCACACGAGGCAAAAGTGGATTTTACCATGCAAGATATGGATGAAATATCTCGTAAGGTTCCTTGTTTGGTTAAGGTTGCACCTAACTCTAAAGTATTCCATATGGAAGATGTGCATCGTGCCGGTGGTATTTTCAGAATTTTAGGCGAGCTGCAACGAGGTGGTTTAATTAACTCGGAAGCGCATACGGTTCATGCGTCATCTATTGGAGCTGCGATTGATCTTTGGGACATTAGCCGTAATGATGATGAAGCGGTAGCAACGTTCTTCAGAGCCGCACCAGGTAATGTTAGAACGACTCAGGCATTTAGTCAGTCTAAACGTTGGAAGGATGTGGATATTGATGCAGAGAAGGGCTGTATTCGTTCAATTGAACACGCTTATACTCAAGACGGTGGTCTAGCCGTTCTTAAAGGAAATATTGCACAAGACGGCTGTATTGTTAAAACGGCTGGAATTGATGAAAGTATGATGGAGCTGAATACGCTTGAATATACAACAAGCATCCCTACCTCGACCATCAGAGTATTTAGCGGCCCTGTAAGAATTTTTGAAAGTCAGGATGCGGCTGTCGAAGCTATTTTGGGCGATAAAATTAATAAAGGCGATGTTGTTTTGATTCGTTATGAAGGGCCAAAAGGTGGGCCAGGTATGCAAGAGATGTTGTATCCAACCAGCTACCTTAAATCAAAAGGCTTAGGCAAGTATTGTGCGTTATTAACGGACGGTCGTTTTTCAGGTGGAACTTCAGGCCTTTCAATTGGCCATGCATCACCTGAAGCGGCAGAAGGCGGAAATATTGGTCTGGTTAAAGAGGGGGATATTATTGAAATTGACATCCCTAACAGAAGTATCAATGCGCTTGTATCGGACGAGGAATTTTTAGTTCGTAGAGAGGCTATGGAAGCGAAAGGCAAGTCTCATGCCTGGAAGCCTGAACTACCAAGAGAGCGAAAAATATCACCAGCATTAAGAGCGTACGCGGCGATGACAACCAGTGCCGCTTATGGTGCTGTTAGAAATGTTGAGCAAATTGAAAATAAATAAATAGGGGTTAAACCATGTTTTCAGATCGTTTAAGTCAAAAGCAGCGAGAGGTTGTGTTTGACCTTGCTGCACACATTGCTGCGGCAGATAATGATGTTTCAGAAGAAGAGGTTCAATATTTAAAAGACTTTAGCGTTGCATACGGTATTGAGTTTAATTTAGATAAGGCTGATATCAAGATAGATGATTTGATTGTCTGTTTAGATACTAAAGCTTCACGTGTTATTACTCTCCAAGAGTTAATTAAAATCTCTTATAAAGATGGCCACTTTGGTAAAGAAGAGCAAGACAAAGTCTTTATGATTGCTCAGAAGATGGGATTGAATGATCCTGAATTGATGATGCGTATCGAAAAATGGGTCAGACAAGGGTTTGACTGGATTTATGAAGGCGAGCAGATGATAGATTTGGGTTAAGTTGCTCCTGTTCAATAAATGCTTTTAAAGCCGGTTTAAAGACCGGTTTTTTTGTAGCTAATTTTTATAAAATTTCAAAGGCACTCATAAAAATTGGACAATAAAAAACCCGGATTAACCGGGTTTATAAAGCAATTAACTTAGGATTATTTTCTGTATCCTGGACCGTTAATTTCCATTCCGTTAGAAATGTATGCTTGGAAGAACTCTAGGTTACGATATTCTTCACTTTGCGCTTTAAACGGTGTTGCACGCATGTTTTCGTTACAACCACCATAACGACGATGTAATGTACCTAATGCTTGCCACTTGGCACGGAACACAGGAAAGTGTGACGTATGTCCAAGTTGTGGTGATAACATATCAGCACGAGCCAAACGACCCGAGTTATATGTGTGACACTTAGCACAAGATAAACCTAGCTGACCACGTGGAGTAAGATAAAACTCACGACCAGCATTATAAGCTTTTTTAGCGCCTTCGCTATCAGCGACAACGTTAATTTTTTCACCGCGGCTGTTGTAAGCCAAGAAAGCACTAACTTGAGCCAAAGTACCTTTTTTCCACTTATATGCTTTCAAGCCTGCATCAGTACGACACTTGTTGATTGCACCTTCAAGGGTTACTACTTGTTGAGTAGCTTCGTCAAAAAGTGGGTACTTAGGGCGAATTTTAGTCAGGTCAGAGCCAAAGCATTTTTCAAAAACAGCTTTGTCTTTGTTCCAAGCTTCTTCACCAGCATCGATGTTGTCTAAATAAGGAGGGAATTCTTCGGCTGATTCCCATTGAGCCATAAGCTCGTCTGAATAGATATATGCACCATTGGCATATTCTTCAAACGCTATTTTTGGATTCTTTGCTTTGAAAAAATCAACCAATTGTTGGCGATCTGTTTCAGGATCCACAGTTGATGCCATTGCTGAGGTGGCAGCTACTGATACACCTAGCGATAAGGCGATTAGCAGTTTCTTGTTCATTCCAATCCTCCGTCCGAGAGCTCTGATATTTCTTTTATTATTATATTATTTGGGGTGTACCTACTGCGCTGCAGTAGGTACAAACAAGCTCAAATTATTTTAATTTGATTGTTTCTTCACCAGTTGCACCAGTGTTGTCAGATAGAACAAGCTTGATTTCATCACCAGCGTTTGCTTTAACTTGAATAGCCATATATGGGTTTGCAGAAACCGCACCAGACCATTGTGAATCAACTGCAGCTGCACCGTTCACAGTAACAGTAACTGTATCGATGAACAAAGCTGGAAATGGTTTACCAGTTTTTTTGTTCATACGAACACCTGATTCCATAGGGTGTTTGATAAGTGCTTTAATTTCTGCAACACCACCAGTTGATTTACCACGCATTCTAATTTTGATAGACATGTTTATTCCTTTTAATAATTATTCAGTGTCAATGTTTTAAACAAAAGTTCAAAGGGGGATTAACCGCCACAGCCACCGATAGTTACTTTAACTTCTTGTTCTGCTTTGAATAGTTTTCCGCCAGCTTTTACAACTGCGATTACATTCATTGTTTCACCCATTTTAATACGAGTAGAAGCATAACCCATAGCAGCCCCAGAGAATGCGTATGTAGCAACTAATGGTACTGGGTTTTTGCTTGCTAGAATGGCAATAGACTCTACACCAGTCATACCTGTAGCATCTACAGTTACAGGTGTTACAGCACCATTTTCCGCAATAGCAGGAGCTTTAAGCTGGATATCACCAGAAGCCGCAGCTGCTGCAGATCCGTAAACACTAGTTAGTGCAGCGTCTGTGCTCTTAGCAGTGAATGCTTCTTTATTCCATGCAGCTAAAACTGTGCTTGGCGTTAATAGTCCAGCGTTTACAGCTACTGCTGCTGCGCCAGTTGCTAGGGTGCCTTTAAGGAAAGATCTACGTTTCATAAGGTTTAAACTCCCGATTTGAGGTTTAGTTAAAAAATTAAAATTTACAGAGTTAACAAATAATCGACAATCTTGTCAATTTCTTGATCTGTAAGAATACCATTAGCCCCGAATGCTGGCATCATGCTATTAGGGACAATCTGAGTTTCAGGAGTGCCCCAAATCTTGTTATACAGCTTTTGTCTGTCTGGGTAACGCAGTTTCATCGCAATCAATGTTGGACCAATGTTACCTGCCATTTCACCATCACCTGCCGCGTGGCAGGCAAGGCAATTACCTTTAGAACGACTAAAAGCAAGCTTTTTTCCTTCGTCAATTGAACTAGCACCTGATTCTGCAGCATGAGATGCTACAGGAGATATTAGTACTGCTGATGATATTGCTAAAGCTGTTAACAATTTCTTCATGTTTACCATTCTGTCTCCTCCTAAAGAGTCATTCATTTCCCATTATATTTTATGTTTGGGATTTTGATACTGAACAAGTTTTGCTCTTGGTGTCTAAGCTTACTTCTAAAAAAATTAAACGCAAGTATTTTGCCGTTAAATCGCTATAGCAATATTTAATTGGATGTTTATAAATTCTTATGGCAAAAGTAAGTCTTTATTCATCATTGATACTTTTCAATAGGTTGTTGAGCTTTTCTTGAAGTTTAAGTATTTTCCCTTCAAGAATTTGGTTGGTGTTAGATAGTGCGTTTTTTGCTTTTTCGGCAAAGATTGAGGCCCTTTTTAAATTACCAATATCGAGCTGGGCTAAGGCTAAATGGTAGTATGAATACGCTGTTTTATCAGTATCTATGTAAAGCTTACTTATCAAAGATTCTGTTCGGTATTTATATTCAGTGATTTCTGAAAATCTTTCTAGTATGGGGAGTGCTTTATCTGCTCCATTTGTATTTTTTATAAAGTCAGCGTAACGAAGCACAATGGCTTCATTGCTTGGGAAAAGTTCATATGAAAATTGTGGGTCTTTTGTACTTTTATGGTTCTTTTTTTCGGGGTTCTGCTTTGTCTGTAATTGAATGTAAGCTGTATGCAAGAGGTATTGTTGTGCGTTGTTAGAGATAAGTTGCTCTAAGCACTGCTGACTGCTGAATGTGTTTTTTGATGCTGATAAGTCATCTAGTGCTTGTTCATAACAGTTGAGTTCCGGGGTTTTTAGTTTTATTGAGCTGGGTTGATTTAACTTATAAAGTTTTGACAGGCGCATTTGGATTAGTTCAAGAGCGGAGTCGTCAGTTTGTTGCTTGTCATTAGCCAGTGATGCTGCTCTATCTTGGGCTTTTGCTAATCTATTTTCTGTTAATGGGTGGGTTCTTAGTATTTCAGGTGCGCTCATGCCTTGGTGTTGATAACTGTTTGCAAGTTTTTCAAAAAAACCGGGCATCGCATAGGGATTGTATCCACTCAGGCTTAAGAATTTAATCCCAGCGAAGTCAGCTTCATATTCATGTTGTCTAGAGTATTTGAGCTGTTTTTCTATTTGGTAGGCGCTTGATGTCATGAGTGTTGCCATGCCTGCATTTGGATCATGCATTCCAATTAGAATCGCGGCAATCATTGATGCAATTTGCGGTAAGCTAGATTCAGATTGCAGTACCATTCTTCTGTATAAATGTTCTTGTGTTACGTGTGCGATTTCATGCGCAATGACCGATGCAAGTTCGTCCTCACTGGTTACGGAAGTAATAAGGCCTGTATGGATTCCGATAACTCCGTCGGGCCCTGCAAAAGCATTGATATCCGGGTTGTTTATGACATAAAAACGAAAGTGTTTTGTGCTGTTGGTATGTTGGACAATTTTTTTCCCAATGTTTCGAATATAGTGATTAATTTCAGGGTCTTGGATAATGTCGTATTGTTGGTGAAGGTGATTTATAAAAGCTTGTCCAAGTGCCGTTTGGGTTTCGCCGGTATAGTTGCTGATTCGGTTGTTTGCGTTTGCCATGGAGAAGCAGAAAGTCATCACCAATGTGATCGCTAGCGCTTGGAGTCTAGGTGCTTTAAGCAATAAAAAAAAGTAATTTAATTGAAAGTGAGTCATTGGGTTTTTAAGTGGTTTTGAGTATCATGCGATATAACATTCCGCAATTGAGTGTGTGGAGCCATTTTTATAAGTGCAAAAGTTTTACTAAAAGTGCTTGCTAAAATTCACGCTACGCTCGCAAAATTTCTTTAAAGTGTAACTTAATAAGTGCATAGTTGTATTTATAACCTAATTCGAATTTTTTTCCAAAGAGAGTTTTTATGTCCTATAAGCCTTTAACAAAAGCAATTTTACCAGTAGCGGGTTTAGGTACTCGCTTTTTACCAGCGACTAAAGCCATTCCAAAAGAGATGTTGACGGTCGTTGATAAGCCGAGGCTGGTATTACGGATATTATTTTGGTCACTCACTCAAGTAAAAGCGCTATTGAGAACCATTTTGACAAGCATTACGAACTTGAAAAAGAGCTAGAGATTCGAGGCAAAATGGATCGTATGGTGCCTTTGAATGAGATAACTCCTAAAGGTGTTCGAATTGTAAGTGTACGTCAGCCAGAAGCACTAGGATTAGGTCATGCAATTTTATGTGCAGCGCCTATCATTGCTGACAACGAACCTTTTGCTGTACTTTTACCCGATGTTTTAATGCACCACCCTGTTAAAGGTTGCTTGGCGCAAATGGCAGAAACCTATGAAAAGGTGCATACCAGTGTGGTCGCTTTGGAAGAGGTGCCACGCGATCAAGTTGAAAAATACGGTATTGCTAATGTAAAAGGGCCTGACTTAAGAATTACTGAATTGGTTGAAAAGCCTAGTATGGAAGAGGCACCATCTAATTTGTCAGTTGTTGGACGTTATATTTTTACACCTCGTGTAATGGAATTACTAAAAGATACCAAGCCTGGGGCGGGCGGTGAAATTCAATTGACCGACGCGATGGATGAATTGTTAAAAGAAGAGGTCATGTTTGGTTTTGAGTTTAAGAATGGTAAAAGTTACGACTGTGGCGATAAATTAGGATATTTGCGTGCAAATGTTGAATACGCTCTACGTGATGCTAAATTAGGTAAAGATTTTAAAGCCTATATTGATAGCCTTGAAACCGAAGAAGTTTAGATTGTATTAATGCGTCGTTGATTGAAAGAGGATTGTTTATGGGTGTTGAAAAGTCTAGTGCATGGCAGGCGTTATTGGAGCATAGCAAGTCTGGGGTGTCCTCAGAAAAGTTAGTGAATCTTTTCAAGGATAAGACGAGAAGTGAACGTTTCTCGATTGATCTACAAGAGATGTTTTTGGATTATTCTAAAAATAGAATAACCGATCAAACGCTTGAGTTATTACTGGATTTGGCTACGCAACAACAGCTTCCAAATTGGATTGATAAGCTACTGAGTGGTGAAGAGGTAAATGATACTGAACACCGTTCTGCAATGCACTCCGCATTAAGAGCAGGTGGCCAAGGTGTCAAAGGCAAGGCGCTTGAGGTTCAAGGTCAAATTGAGAGTGAGTTTGAAAAGATGTCCCTGATCGTTGAAAAAATACGCTCTGGGCACTGGCGTGGTTTTACTGGTAAGCCGATCACGGATGTGGTTAATATTGGTGTTGGAGGTTCAGACTTGGGGCCTTTGATGATGACCAACGCTCTACAAACAATTAAGTCTCCAATCAATTTACACTTTATCTCCTCTATTGACGGCACCCAGACGTCGAATATCTTAAAAAACTTAAACCAAGAGACGACTCTTTTTCTGTTAGCCTCAAAGTCCTTTACCACGATTGATACTTTATCGAATGCTGAAACGGCTAAAGATTGGCTGGCTGAGGTGTTGGATGACTCTGATACCTTGCTTTCTCAACACTTTATTGGCGTGTCTACCAAGCCGGACATGATGAGTGAGTGGGGTATTCCTAAGGATAACCAGCTCGTCTTTTGGGATTGGGTCGGTGGGCGCTACTCTATGTGGTCAACGATTGGATTGCCTATTGCATTGCAAATAGGTATGACAGGTTTTAGAGAGATGCTTGATGGCGCGCGAATAATGGATCAGCACTTTGGTGAAGCGCCGCTTTCAGAGAATATTCCTGTTTTAATGGGTTTGATTGATGTTTGGAACATTAATTTTTTAGACATTCACGCCAAGGCGATTCTCCCTTATGATGCCCGTCTTAAATATTTACCATCCTATTTTGAGCAGTTGGTTATGGAGAGTAATGGTAAGTCTGTTAACCGAGCAGGCGAAAAAGTTGCATATAAAACGTGTCCTATTTTATGGGGTGAGGTTGGGCCGAATGCACAGCATGCTTTTTATCAATTGCTTCATCAGGGGACACAAGCCGTTATGTGTGATTTCATTGCCCCAGTAGAACGTGATGATTTTGATGCACATGGTTTGACCGAAAAAGAGGGAAGTTTACGTTATCAACATGAACTTGCTCTGGCTAACTGTTTTGCTCAATCTAGAGTGCTGATGTTAGGGGATGATGCGATACCGATTTCTATTAAAGAGCAATTTAACTCTCCATTTAAGCATTACCCAGGTAATCAGCCTTCAAACACCATTCTTTTGAAGAGTATTTCAGCTAAAACAATGGGGATGTTGGTCGCACTTTATGAGCATAAAACATTTGTAGAATCGGTTATTTGGGAGATCAACCCATTTGATCAATGGGGTGTTGAACTTGGTAAGTTAATTGCCAAAGAAACACATGCAGCAATTAAAGATACAAAAAAGGCTGAGGAGTTTGATGCTTCGACTCAGGGCCTTATTAAGAGGGTCATTTAAATGAATGTTTCAATATTCGGGTGTGAATTAAGTGGCTTGGTAACGGCAGGTGCCTTGGCGCAAACCGGTAATAATGTAATTGCATTACCAATTGGAAATGCCAAAGTTGATGAGTTAAGTAAGGGTAAAATGCCAAGAAATGAACCCGGCTTAACCAAATTAATAAAGAATCAGTTGAAAGGTGAAAACCTTACTTTTGAAGAAGATTGGCGAAAAGCGGTTGAGCACAGTCAGGTTCTGTTTTTGAGCGTGCCTTCTTGGCGCTTAAATCGGGCAGAAGAGGTTATTAATAAAATTGGGCGATACGCCAGCGGTGAAGTTTTAGTTATCAACCAAAGTTCTTTTCCAATAGGCACTGCCGATCGTTTTGAGGCCAAGCTAAAGTTAGCGTTTGCTGAAAGAGGCTTGGTGGCTAAGGTATCTGTTGTCGCGATGCCTGAATTTATCAGTGAAGGTTCCGCTATCAGTGATTTCACTACTCCGGACAGGATTGTTTTAGGTAGCCATGATTTAGAGAGTATTAAGCGCGTTAAGGATTTGATGCGACCTTTTAATCGAATTACTGACCAGTTTAAGGTTATGAGTACACGCGCAGCTGAATATACCAAGTATGCTGTTAATGCCTTACTTGCAACGCGGATTAGTTTGATTAATGAGTTGGCTAACAATGCAGAGCATTTTGACATAGATATGGAAGAGGTTAGGCAGGGGCTTGGTTCAGATAGTCGTATTGGATTTAACTATCTTTATCCAGGTTGTGGGTTTGGTGGGCCGAGTTTTGCATCGGATGTCAAAAATCTAGTGGGCACCCTTCAAAGCAAAGGCTATGACGCAGACCTGTTAAAAGCCGTTTTAAGTAATAACGAAACTCAAAAAGAGGTGTTGTTTCGAAAGGCCTGGCGTTTCTTTAATACGGATTTAAGAGGTAAAACGATAGCGATTTGGGGCTTATCGTTTAAGCCAAATACCTCTACGGTTGAGAATGCGCCAAGTTTAAGAACGATTGAGGCCTTAGTTGCTCAAGGTGCCAAAGTAAAAGTGTATGACCCTAAGGCGATGCCAGACTTTACAATGCATTGGCGTGGCATAGGTGTTGAGCTAGTTGAAAACATGTATGACGCGCTTGAAGATGCAGACGCCTTATTTTTGATGACTGAGTGGAAGATGTTTTGGAGCCCAGACTACGCATTAATGAAGTCCAAGATGAAAACGCCCGTATTGTTTGATGGCCGTAACATTTACGATAAAGAGGTTTTGATGGGGTATGGTTTTAGATATTTCGGTGTTGGCCGTGGAGAGCGAGTGTAGCCTCAAGTGGTAACTTACTCTGACAGCAAGGGTTTGTATTCTGTTTTAATAACGATTATTTGCTTAGCTGTTTTCTAATATATTGTTAGAATGTATTTTCAATTTTAAAAACCATAAAGACCGTATTGTATGAAACCATTTGAACGAGGCATTTATCTGCTGCCTAACCTTATGACAACCATTGCTTTGTTTGCTGGTTTTTATGCGGTCATTGCAGGTATGCAAGGTCAGTTTGAGGCTGGCGCTATTGCCATTTTTGTGGCTATGATTTTTGATGGTCTAGATGGCCGCGTTGCTAGAATGACGAATTCAAGTAGTGCGTTTGGGGCAGAGTATGACAGTCTTGCTGATATGGTCTCCTTTGGTTTGGCGCCGGCACTTTTGTTATATCAGTGGGCGTTGCAAGACTTTGATAAGATTGGCTGGGTAGTTGCCTTTATTTATACTGCTGCCGCCGCGCTTCGTTTAGCGCGTTTTAATACTCAAGTAGGTATTGCCGATAAGCGTTATTTTCAAGGGTTGCCAAGTCCAGCGGCAGCAGCC
>JGI10211J34971_10003704_pt1 | contig 12201 bp, 11 predicted proteins | sample Etolagsediment_FD_34971 | JGI IMG/M metagenome (IMG submission 34971) | reverse complement strand
ATAACTCCTTTTTAAATTCGAGTTTTTTTTTATACTGTTTATTAAAAAATAAGATTGAAGAAATTTCTTGATGGTTTTTTATATAACTAGGAGTTGTATATTTTTCATCATTAAAATATGGAAAAGAATATAAAATTTTTTTTTCTTGGAAAAAATAAATCATATAAAAAATAAATATATTTACAATAAAACAAATGAATTTTATAAAGGGAATTATAATTTTATTTCTTTTCCATGGAACTTTTGGTTTTCAACAAAATGGATATTTTGATTATCTTGAGAAAAAATCATTACGAATGATTCAAAACCGAAAAAGAACATTAATGGAATGGAATAGAAAAGAGGGAAACTTTACTAGTTTTAATAATACAATGATACCAAGTATTATTTTTATAGAACAATTAGCATTACCAAAAAAAGAGGAGGTAGAAAAAATAGATATTATTGATGAAAAACCAAAAATGAATTTTTCAAATATAGGAGGATATCGAGAAATTAAAAATGAATTAATACAGATGAAAGAATTATTAGTTGATATTGATAAATATAAAGATTATAATATTCGTATCCCAAAGGGATTATTATTAGAGGGACCACCAGGGAATGGAAAAACATTATTAGCGAAATGTTTCGCTGGGGAATGTGGTTTTGATTTTTTAAGTGTATCAGGTGCTGAATTTAATGAAAAGTATGTAGGAGTGGGTGCAGCAAGAGTTCGTGAACTATTTGAGAAAGCAAAAAAAAAACAACCTTGTGTATTATTTATTGACGAATTAGATGCCATTGGGGGGAAACGTTCCACAGATACAGAAGGTTCTTCGAATGAAAGATTTCAGACTCTAAATCAATTACTTGTTTCAATGGATGGTTATGATTCGGATACGATGAAGAAAATATTTATTATAGCCGCTACCAATCGAAAAGATATTTTAGATGAAGCACTATTAAGGAGTGGAAGATTTGATAAAATTGTTCATGTTCCCAACCCAGACTCCGAGACCAGAGAGAAAATTATAGAAATTCATCGAGTAAAAAAACCTATTTCTCTATTATTAAATTTAGAAGATATTGTTGAATTAACAAAAGGAATGAGTGGCGCAGATATTGAAAATATATTAAATGAAGCATCTTTATTAGCTCTTCGTAGAAATACTACGGTAGATTCTATTAAAATATTAGAAGAGATTCGTGATCGAATTTTAATTGGAACTACAAATCAAAAACGAGAATTATCCATGGTTGTAAAGGAACGAGTTGCAATTCATGAATGTGGGCATTTATTAGTAAGTTTAATGTGTCCATTACACGAAAAACCAACAAAGGTTACTATTGAAAGTTCAGGACAGGGGACACTTGGATATACTTTCTTTTCTATTAGTGAGGATAAAGTTGGTTTATATTCGAAACAATTTTTAAAAGAACGAATCATGACTTTATTAGGAGGTCGAGTCGCAGAAGAAATTTTCTTCAATGGTGAGGTATCAACAGGTGCAGTCGATGATTTATATAAAGTAATGGATATTGCGAAAAAAATGGTTGTCGAACATGGAATGGTTCGTAAGCCTATTTTTTCTTTTATTAGTGAATATGGGAAAGAAATTGCAGATAAACAGATACAACTAATAATCGAAGAGGCATATAATGATGTTTATACTTTATTAGAAAGAAATAAAGATTTACTATACTGGTATAGTAAAGAACTACTATTTCAGAATACTCTTCAAAAATATAATATTTATTGTTTAATCGAATTAGGATTAAAGAAATATCCTTCGAATGATTTTAAAAATATTTAAAAAATTTTTATAGATCTTACCATGTATAAAAATTCAAATCTTTACAAAAACATCGGAAACACTATCTTGTATAATAACACCATATTGTTTTTTATTATTATTATTGGAATCAATATTTAAATCTAAATTATCGATATAGATATGTTTTGATAGATTCATAATAATCATTCCATAAGAAGTTCCACTTTTTGAAATTATATTTTCAATAAAAAATGATTTTCCTTGAAGATCGTGGCAATTATTAATACAACATGCAATTGTATCATTTCCTGTATATTCTTGTAAATCTTCCATATTGGATAAAATTAAATTTTTAATATCATCTGAGGATGAGGATGAAATATTCTTAATATTTTCGATAGATATATTTTCCATTCGAGTCGCATTTAAACCATCCATACGAAGTCCAATCACTCCTTTATTTACATGTAACATAATATCTCTACCTAGTTTTATTTCAAAATTATGTTTTATATAGTCTTCTATTTTTTCTATATTATTTTCTATCGAAATATTATAGAAATCATCTGGAATATAAAAAGTAGATTTAAAATTACTATAATTTTCTAACCATTCTTTTGTTTCTAATTGCGTTCTTACTAAATAATTTATACCATCGTTTAAATCTATAGTTTGTCCTGATATATCTCGTAGTGGTTTTCCGTTATAGAGATAAGTTTTTTTTTCTTCAACATTTCCAACTAAATTTTCTATGGATATATTTTTTATAGTATAGTGAAATCCAAAATGTTCTTTTTCATTATGTAAAACTTGTCCATGACCTCCTATTGCAATACCAGATTTATGAAGTGAGATACCATATACTGTTCCATCAATTACCTTTTTTTTATTACGGAAAAGAAGTGGAACATCTTCCAATTTTTTTGCCGAAAATGTTTTTTCAATATTTTCTTCTAATTCAAGAAAATTATTAGATTTTTCTTTTCTTTGAGGAATAACATTATAAAAATGATGAAGAAGTTGGGTCGCTGCAGAAAATTTAGCATTTACCCATAAGTTTTGAAAATTAGGACCTATATTACATTTACAGATAGATATTTTTTTACCTCCATTTAACATTATCCCTCCTACTTCAAAGTCATACATTTTTAATTTAGAAAGAACAATATTTCTATTTTCATTTCCATGAATGGAAGAGTGAGAAGATAAACCAAGACGACCATTATGAATATATATACCCTTTCCTGTTTTCAATTTTTCTTTTGTCATGGAAAGAGGTAATCCTGATCCTAGAGGGAATGGACTATTTGTTAGTTCAATAATAGAGAAAAAACGTTGTTGTAATGAAAATTTTGGGGACATTTTTATTTCGTGTCCTAATAAATTAAATTCAATATCTTCTCCTATGATTAAAATTCCTCCAAAAAAACCATAACGTAAAGAAGGTAAATCCTTTATCTCTTCTTCGGTTGGATAGGGAGGATTAAAATCGATAATAATATCATTGGTTAAAAAATAATTTTCTTTTTTCTCGATAAAAATTGGTTTTATAAGAATATTTTTATTAAAATGTTGAGAAAAATGTTTCTGCAAGTCAATCATTTTATTATAGAAATAAAAAATAATTTATAAAATATTAGTGAACTTAAGTCAAATTTTCTTCAATAATAAAAATCATTTTTGGATTTAACTGAACATTCTCATATTGTTCATGATAAATACAATGTTCGCAAGCAAATCGTTTTTCATCGTACCCATAATATTTATCTATAAAATCAACAAATTTATAGATACAAAATCCTCCAAATGCAGACATAACTTTATCCATTTCTAGTGAATTTTGATAATGTTGGGATATATTTTGTAAAACATCTTGGTCATGGTTTTGTTTATCAAAGGTACTATTCCAACGAAGTTCAGATTTATCTTTTGCATATGCAAAACTATCATAATATAAAAGTGAACCAGCAACAATTCCATTACAGGCAATAACATTAATCGATGGATTAGAATAAAACTGAAAGATACTATGAAAAATACCATCCCAAAATAGAGTTCCTTTTAAATCAAAGTCTGTTACAAAGACATAGTCCATCTCTTTAAAATTTTTAGAAATATATTCAACATATTTATTTCGAAGGAATGCCATTTTTTTTATACGATTCGAAAAGGGCGATTTATCGTTAATAACTTGCCAATCTCCATCACATTGTAAAGAATTACAGACAAGATGAACATGTTCTGGGTCACTATTTCTCCATAATTCGCAAAATTTTCTTGTATTATCTATCGAATTATTTTCAACAATAACAATATGACATTCATAGCATAATGATTTAACTATATTAAACCACTCCGTAATATATTGAACTTGTGATTCCGAATTATATATTAATCCAGTAATAATTATCTTTTTATTTCGAAAGAGTTTCATTCCATTTTTAGATTCTTCACTAAAATTAATAATTTTATTTTTTCGTACCTCATCGTTCATATCTTTAAAATGTTTCATTAAAAAAGGGTCTATAGGACGATACATAATAGACTCAAACCATTTTTGAAAATCGTCATTCATTATACTTTTTAAACATAGTAAAAAAAAATTTATTTAATAAAAATAGCATCCTTCATAATATTATAGAAAAATTATATAAATTTAAATTATAATTTATTATAGTAAATATAAATAGAAAAGACTATAACTTAAAAAGTTTTTATAAAAAATAATAATTATTGTTATACTAATTCTAACCATAATAATATTCAATATTTTCTATCTAGAAAATTACTTATTAATTATTAAAATAAATAGATAAGAATATTAAAAGAATACATATTTAGTATATACCAATATAAGACTATATAGATAATAATTTATAAAAATTATTATACTTCATATATAATATAATATTTAAAATTATTGATTATTATACTACAACTATCTTAATTCCTTAAAAAATTAAAAAAAATAATTTAAAGTTAAAAAAAAATAATAAAAAAAAAAAAATTTTTATTAAGAATAAAAACAAAAAAAATGGCTTTAGAAGATTACACCCATTTGCTAAACTTAATTACTTGGTTTAACGAGGCATCAATTCAATCAAAATTAAACGAAAGATTTAATGGAAATAAAGGTACGGATGATGTAGAAGTAATTACTGAACCAACACTTTTAGAAGACTTAAGAACAGAATTAGTTCTAACCAGAGATTATCTATTTAATAAACCAGATGTTAATTCATCTAGTACTTTTTTAGTTCCTGAAAGTGATGTAACTATTGCTGCAACTTGGGCTGGAGTAGGAAAGAACTTGATTAATACAGGGGTTGACCATATTGCTGGTAACGTATTAGTATTTAATGAGTGGAAAGAAAAAGCATGGAATAATGAACACGAAACTGGATTATACCATAATACTTTTAAATTTGAAGATGAGGATCATATTGGTATTGCAGTCTCTATGTTAGATGTAGTTATTGTTCTTATTATTAAAACATCAAAAGATAATTCAAAGAATCCAAAAAGACCACATCCTTCTGGTTCTGACCCATCTGATGAACGTGGTGTATGTACTGATGGTTTAGATATCAGTATTTGTGATGATGAAGAAGAAGATGATGATTGTATATTAGTAGATGATTGTGTTACAAATTTTCAACCCGCTAACTAAATTTCTAATTTAAATAAATATTTTATTTATAAAAATATAAATAAAATGAAAGTAAAATCAATTATCTATTGTACAATTATTATTACATCTCTTTTTATTTGGTGGATACATTTACAATATACAAATACAATTGAATATAATATAGAAAACTTTTTAATTATTCATTCCTATATGAAACGTTCTTACTATAAAATGATAACATTACTAATTGATGGTAAAAAGTCAATATCGGAAATTAAAACAAATTCGGATAAGATTGAATCTTTTTTAATTCCAATTTCAAAAAAGATTACAAAACAGTTAGGGGATTATATAAGAGGTGATGAAATTTTTGAATTTATAAAGAAAAATAATACTTCTTCTTCTGTTGATATTTTTTTATTTCCAGATACATTTATTTCCCAATTAGGAATTTCATATTATAAAATTCTTGTGGAACATATTCATAATTTATTTCAAAAACCAATCGATGAACCAATGAATGACTATAAATTATTACTAGAATCAGTTATTTTCTGAACTTAAATACTTAATTGTATCTATATCAATAGAATGTAATGGAACCTTTTGTATTTTTAAAACAATCTTTGCACATAAATTCATACTACATAATGAATCATTCTCGTTAAAGAACTGAACATTTGGAATGTAGTTAAAAATATTAGTCTCAGAAGTTGGTAGGTAACTATCAATATCTCCAACAAATTGTTGAAATAGTTTTCCTTCCTCATTTTTAATCTCTAATTTATTTGTATTATAAAAGAAAATTTCATTACGATTATCTACTTTTTTTAGAAATTTAAATGAAAATAAAGCAAATAAATTATCAAAATTATTTTCACAATCTCCTTGAATAGAAATAATTGCTTGCTCGATTTTAGTTAAGTATCCTTTTCGATAGTCTAGAATTCTTGAATGTTGTAATAATTTTGGAATATCTTTTGAATTTGTTTTAATCCCTTGATTTCCAAAACAACTAAAGATATAATTTCTACTCTTTGCACGAAAACTTGAAAAATCAAATTCAAGTTGAAAATTATTTTCCAAGAGGTATTCACGAATAGGTTCATTAACTATTTTTTCAATAGGTTCATTAACTATTTTTTCAATAGGTTCATTAACTATTTTTTCAATAGGTTCATTAACTATTTTTTCAATAGGTTCTTGAAGAACTTTATTTTTATCTAATAAAGCATCCATAGGATATTGTATTGGTTTTGTTTGATCTAAAAGTAACTCTTCTTCTTTAGGAATTTCATTCTCTTCTGCTTCTTTCATTAAATTTAGTTTTGTATTCATTAGTTTAGTATCAATCTCATTATTAACAAGTTTATAAATAAAAGAACCTGTTTCTGTATCTGTATCTTTTACAAGTTTCCAAGAACAATTTACAGATGATTTTGGAACATTTAACATATTAAATTTTCCATCAAAGATTTTATTAGTATGATAAGGAGACGATTGCATTTTTTATTTTTAATAATAGTTGATTTTTTTTTAAATTAATTTTTTTATTATTTTTTTATAATATTGAAAAAATCAATATTTTTATCACCTGTTAAAAAAAGAGTATGATTAAAATAAAAAAGACCATCATGATTTGATTGAAACATTCGTTTAAAGACTAATTTTGAAAAATTATCAAAAGTTTTTACTAAAAAGATATTCATTGAATTTTCAGTTAGGATATAGATATTTGGGAAAACAATGATAAAATCTTTAACAGTCTCCATTAAAACTATATTATTATAATGAAGATATTGGAAATTATGATCTTTTTCATTATGGAATAAAGTTATTACCCTAAATTTTTTATCTTGAAAAAGAACTGTAATATAAATATAATTAAAATTTTTATGAAATCTAACTTTTTCAATTGGTTGATAATGATTCATTGTATGAGAAAATATTTTTTTTAATCTATTTTTTTTTAAAGAATAAATTTCAATTTCATTATAGTTATTTATTGTTAAGAGGTTTGAGTCAAATGAGTCGATCGATTGAAAAAAAAAATCTTTCTTTTTATCCTCAATATCATTTTTATAAAATGTCTTATTCGAGTAAGAATGGTAATTTCCAAAAAAATTCATTCTAAAAAATGTTTCATTAGGAAATATAGTTTGATAAAGAGTTGTATCGTTCCAGTTTATTTTCATAATTTCATGTTTATCTTTTAAAAGTAGGCTGGTCTGTTTTCCATTTTCAATAAAATTAAAAGACGATAAATTATTAGAAAATTCTATATTTTTTAAAAAGGGATTTATAGTGTGGATAGGTTTAAATGTTGTATTTTTAAATTCATAAACATTTCCTTTTGAATTATAGAATCCAAAATTATCCCCATCTTTCCAATAACTAAGAATTTTATTATTATGAAATGGTAAAAAAATTGTCGAAAGTGATAAATAGATAAAAAAAAATTTCATTATTTTTAATACCATTTAAAAAAATAAAAAATAATAAGAAAAAAATGCTAACTGAAACAACAAATGTTGAATTAACTTCCAGACATCAGTTAATCGATTTAAATAAAAAACTTGTAAATTTTAAATTAGATTTCAACGTTCAATCCTTAGAAAATAAAGATTTTGATGCTGTAGTTATGTGTCAAAGTGAAATTAATAATTATGATAAATTAGAAAATATAGAAATGAAAAATGCGCCAGGAAAGATTGGTGGAACTATTATCGCAGATAATAATAAATATGAAAATTACTTTATTATATTAAAATCAAAAGAACCCCAAAAGGTTGATATTACAACAACAGTAGAAGAGATTGAACCAAAGGAGACCGAATCACCAGTTGTTGATTTAGAGGAAAATAATGAAAATATTTCCGAGAAACCCTTCTACCGTAATCGAGGATTTTGGGTATTAGTCTTAATGGTTGTTGTTTTAATTGGATTTTATTTTAAAGATGTAATTGGAAATTTATTACAAAGAAATAAAAGAGTTGAGGTTGTGAATGTTACTCCTTCTATTACAGAAAAAATAACCGAGGGAATTGATCCTGTCTCTGACTTAATTAACCAAGGACTCTCACAAGTAGAATAAAATAAAAGGATTTAAAGACGACTGTTTTTAAAAATAAAAAAAAATGGGAATATATTTTTTTAATAATGACGATTTTATAGTTCGTCAAAATATGAAAGGAAAACTTTTAACATTTACCGAGGAATATAAAGGATTATATTTAGTTCTATTTTATTCTCGTGAATGTAAGTATTGTGATCAACTTATGACAGAATTTAAACAATTACCACAGAGTATTATGGGATGTCGTTTTGTTATGGTAAATATAAATCAAAATCCAGAAATTGTTGAAAAATCAAAACAAACTATTTCCCCAATTTCATATGTTCCGGACTTAATTTTATATGTAAATGGACTTCCTTATATTCGTTATGATGGTCCTAACGAAGTAAATGAAATTAAACGATTTATTATTGATATTTCTAATAAACTTGAAAAAACTTCGTTTTTAACAGAGGAAAGACAAGAACAACCACCACAAATGATAGAACAAGAAATGAAACCAGAGGATGTTATTCCAGAATATACCGTAGGGAAACCTTTATGTGGTTCAAGTAGAGATGTTTATGGAAGATGTTATCTTGAATTTGATAATGCATATATTAGTTCTTAAATTTTTTTATGTATACATAAAAAAATTATAAGGGAGAAAAAATAATTAAATTTATTTTTTTAATTTTTCATAAATTTCTTTCAATAGAGTATCTTTTTCTAATTTTCCTTCTGCAATATCATCTAAATATTGTTCAATTTTTGAAGTATACTCATAATTAAAATATTCTGGATAGTTATTATAGATATAATCAATAACTTTTTTCCCTAAATCATTAATCATAATTTTATTATATTCTTTTCCTTTATTATATTCTTCTAACTTTATCTCGTTTTTAATTTTATTCTCCCCAAACTCGTAAGACCAATATAGGAAAGGAGTTAGATATTCTTTTACAATTGTCTCTTTTTTATCTACATAGTTACGAAATTGGATTTTTGAAATAAAAGAAGCAAAAGTAGATGGTCTACCAATCTTTAATTCTTCTAGTTTTTTTATAATATCTCCTTCATTATAATAAGAAGACTGTTCTTTTGGAACCTCCTTTAGTTCTAGTTTCTCGATAGGTTTTAATTTTTTTGGAATTTTAAAATTGCTCTCTTTTTTTTCCAGACATAAAAATCCATCAAATAGAATTTTTTTAAATGTTTTTTCAAAAAAGAGATCTGGTTCTGGTGTATGAATCTTTATATAGGTTTCTTCTATTTCTGCAAATGACATTAGACTTTGTAATGTCTGTTTTCGTATTAATGAATATAGTTTATTATTAAACTTTACCTCTATTTCTTTTATATCTGTTGGACGAATTGCCTCATGAGCAGTTTTATTGGGTAGATAGTTTGGATGTTTTCTCTTATATTTTTCCCCATATTCTTTTTCAATATATTCGAGTCCTTTCTTTATAAAAGAATTTGATAACTCGGTCGATTCGGTTCTATGGTAAGTAATGAATCCCTTTTCATAAAGTTCTTGTAAATTTTTCATAGTAACTATAGGAGACCATTTCCAATAAGTAGAACAGTATTGTTGAATGGTACTTGTTTTAAAAGGTTTTGGAGGATATCGTTCTTTTTTTTCTACTTTATGAGGTAATTGAAATATATGAAGAAATACTATATTTTTTTTAAAAAATTCAATAGCATCTTCTTTTCTTTCAAATGGTTTATCCAAAGAAAAGATATATTTATGAAAAGTCCCATTTATCCTAAAGACTGTATCATTATTTTTATTTTCATTTTTTATATTATTATCATATATTAATTTAAGGGTAGGGGTCTGACACCGACCCGCAGATAAACTCTTTTGGTTACAAAATTTAGAAAGAAGTGGACTAAAATGAAATCCAATCCAACGGTCTATAATTTGTCGAGTTAAGGCTGCATCAATTAAATTTTTTAAAAATAATGATGGATTTTCATAGGCATATTTTAATGCATGAAAACTTATTTCATTAAATCGTAATCGTTTTACTTTATTAATATCTAAATTTAAAATATCACATAAATGCCACCCAATACTTTCCCCTTCTCTATCATTATCAGTTGCAATCATTATTTCCGTATTCTTTCCAATTTTTTTTCTAATATTTTGAATATATTTAAATTTTCCTTTTGAATATTTATACTTTACCTCGAATGTTTTTTTATCAATAGATGATATTTCACGAAAATGACCACAACAAGGTACAACCGAAAAAACTTTACTTTTATCTATTTCACCTAAAAAATATTGTATTTTTTTACATTTGGAAGGAGACTCTACAATAATAAGAATTGTCATGAGATTTTTATTTTAATTTCAAAAGTATAAAAAAATCATTTTTTATATAAAATGACGATAAAACATATAATTTTTTTAAGTCCAAATTGTTTACAATACATTAGTTCTCTTTTTTTAAAAGAATTTGAAAAATTAGGTTGGACAGGAAGTATTGAAAATCAAGAGTATGATATAAAAAAAAATAAAGATTATTATTATTTTATATATTGTTTATTTAGTATTCCTTATAAAGATCTACCAAAGGGAAAATATATTATTTATCAATTAGAACAACATACCAATAATGAACTAAGTACTCATTATAACTATATAAAAAAAGATTTAAAAAATTTATATTTAAATTCTCTCCTATCTTTTGATTATTGTTCTCAAAATATAAATGTCTTGGAAAAATTTTTAGGACTAAAACCAAGATTATTACCTGTTCCTTTTTCTTTAAAAGAAAATAATTGGAAATACTATTCACGAATACGAAAACATTATGATATTGTTTTTATTGGATTAATGAATAGACGTCGTCGTAAAATATTAGATTTTTTAAATCATTTCTTTACCATTGCAATCCCAAGAAGAACAATATATGGAACCGAATTAATTAAATTTGTGGCAAGAGGTCATGTTTTACTGAATTTACATTATTATGAGGATGCAATTCTAGAACGAGTTCGGTTACATGAAATGATTAAAATAGGAATACCTATTATTAGTGAAAAACCAAATCCTCTTGATATAGATTCCATGGATGAATATAGTGATAGTATAAAATTTATTGAAATTATAAAAGACCCTAGTATTGAACTTGTTAAAATAATAAAAGACTATAAAAAGAAATATTATGAAAAAGAAAAACTTGATAAATTAGAAAAAATATTTAAAAAATCTTTTAAAGAATATTTTTCCTTTGAATAAAAAGTAGAATGATTCCTTATTATATTATTATGAATGAAGATTTAGGAGGAGGTAGTGTTCAGTATATTAAAGACTCTATACCATTTTATACTATTATTCGAACAAGAAAAGAACTATTTTCAATAAAAGAAGACCATTTTATTCTAGTTCTTCAACATTTAATTGACTTAAATTTATCTCTTGATGATATTTTAGAATTTTACCATCAGAGACAATGTAAAATAATTCTTCCAATACATGAATGGTATTGGATTTCGTACCAGAATAAAAAATATAATCATATACCCCACTTTGAAAAAAGACATAATCTTTATTTAGTAGAAAACCCTTTAGAAATAACGGAAAAGGTAAAGGAATTATTTTCAATCTGTCATAAAATTTTATGTCCAAGTTTTTTTATATATGGTTATGTAAAGGATTTTTCTAAAAATATTATTTATTCACCTTGGAAAGATTTAAAAATATCATTGATAGAAAAACCATTCATTTTTCCAATTTT